>ENA-ORMN01000981-ORMN01000981.1-human-gut-metagenome-genome-assembly--contig:-NODE-981-length-30553-cov-4.993737_pt1 | contig 30553 bp, 23 predicted proteins | sample MGYA00242102_ERZ508993 | MGnify/ENA primary metagenome ERZ508993 (study PRJEB26280, sample SAMEA2338770) | human gut metagenome | biome: human gut; feature: human-associated habitat; material: faeces...
CCCCGAGAAGCGGGCACATCGCGACCACTGCGCATCGCGAACCTGGCACAACTCCTCAGCCGTCACGGGAATGAAGCGAAGCGCGATCGAGAGGGCGCACGCAGCATCATCGACGGGAAGCGGCGTGCGTTTGAGTGGAGCCATGAAGCTCGATGCCGCGCTCATCATCTCCGTCGAAGTCGTCGTGAAGCTCACAAGCAGACTTGCATACACCAAGATCACGACGCGAATCGCGTTAAAGGCCCCTTTGGCGAAGCCAGCGGGAACGAAGCCGAACGACCCCACAAGGGCAATGGGGTCAAACCCCGCAAACGGGGCAGCCATGGGCACCTCGGCGTCTGAAAGGTATATCGGCAACGAAACATCCCCGGTGAAAGAGCAGAACGCAATGGCAACGGCAACCAAGACGTACGTCGGCGCCGCAAGCATGAAGACGCTTCTGAAGGGGATGCGGCTTATCGCGTGAGCAAGCGCATACAGCACCGCAGCAATCGCGAGCCCCGTCCAGGTCTCAAGGAGAAACAGGGTGATCGAGTACGCGAGGAGCAGCGCGATCTTTATGCGCGGATCAGCCTGGTGGAAAGGCGATGTCCCGAAATGATATGTCTTCACAGCTAAATGCACGCAAGCAGTATACCGACCAAAGCGCGCAGGACAGCGTTAAGTCGGCCCAAATGCAAAAAGAGAGCCGAGGCAATGCCTCGACTCTCTCGCAGATTCCATAGGGGAAAGGCTACTCGGCCTTCTCCTCGGTTGCGGCCTCCTCGGCAGGAGCAGCTTCCTCGGCGGGAGCAGCCTCTTCGGCAACTTCCTCGGCCTTGGCTTCCTCAGCCTTAGCTTCCTCAGCAGCCTCGACCTTCTTCGGAGCAACCTTCTTAGCAGCCGGCTTCTCCTCGGTCTTGGTCTTCTTGGAAACAGGCTCAGTGCACAGCTCCATGATGACCATCGGAGCATTGTCGCCCTTGCGGAAACCCAGCTTCATAATGCGGGTGTAGCCGCCCTGGCGATCGGCGAACAGGCCCTGCTCAACCTTCTCGAAGATCTCGCGAACGAGCTCTTTATCGTTGCCAAGAGCTGCGATAGCGAGACGACGGGAATGCAGGTCGCCCTTCTTCGCCCAGGTGATGATTTTGTCGACGTCAGGACGGATCTCCTTGGCGCGCGACTCGACCGTCTTGATGCGGTCGTTCAGGAAAAGGGCTTTGACAAGGCTGCGCTTCATAGCCTTAGTGTGGCTCCAGTCGGTGCCGAGCTTGCGCCCCTTCTTGTTGTGTCTCATGATCTCGGTCTCCTATTGCTTCAAATTGAGGTCCATGGAAATGAGTTTGTCCTTCACTTCCTCGATGGACTTCGCACCAAAGTTCCTGATGTTCAGCAGGTCGTTCTCAGAGAACTCGACGAGCTGACGGACGGAATGAATGCCAGCGCGCTTCAGGCAGTTGTAGGAGCGGACGGAAAGGTCCAGATCCTCGATCTGCTTGTCGAGCTCGGCATTGGACTCCTGACCCTCGGGCGCGAAGATGGAGGGAGCTTCCTCCCCTTCTTCCTCGTCGGTATTCGAAAGGCTCAGGAACGCGCCCATGTACTGGTTCACGATATTCGCAGCACGGCACACGGCCTCAGTCGGGGCGATGCTACCGTCGGTCTCGACTTCGAGGACGAGCTTGTCGTAGTCGGTACGCTGACCAACGCGCGTATCGGACACGTTCAGCGTGCAGCGGCGAACCGGCGAGAACAGCGAGTCGACATGGATGACCCCGATGGGATCCTCCGTGCGCTTGTTGCGCTCGGCGGAGACATAGCCGCGGCCGACGCCGATACGAATCGTCATGTCGAGCGTGCCGCCGTCGGCGACCGTCGCGATGACGTGCTCGGGGTTCACGAGCGTGAACTCGGTCGGAACGTCGAGATCGGCGCCGGTAACCGTGCACGGACCCTCGGCGAGCACGTGAGCGGTCGCCTCGGTGACGTCATCGTTCAGAGCCGAGAAGACAAGGCCCTTCACGTTCAGCACGATGTCGGTGATGTCCTCGATAACGCCCTCAGCCGTGGTGAACTCATGCTGCACGCCCTCGATCTGGATGGCGGTCGCTTTCGCGCCGTCAAGGGAGGAGAGCAGCACGCGACGCAGGCTGTTGCCAAGAGTATGGCCGTAACCGCGCTCGAGAGGCTCGACAATGTAGCGAGCCACCGTGTCGTTGACTTCTTCCGTTGTTACAGTAGGCCTCATGAACTCTGTCATGTTTTAAAAGCCTCCTTACTATGCTGCGATTACTTCGAGTAAAGTTCGACAATAAGCTGTTCGTTAATGTCCAAATCGATTTGATCGCGCTGCGGAAGGGCCAACACGTTGCCCTGGAGTTTCTCAATGTCAACCTCGAGCCAAGCAGGAACCTCGAAACGAGCGTTGGAAACGAGAGCGCTCTTGATGACGAGGAGCTCCTTGGATTTCGGAGCCACGGAGACGACGTCGCCGGCCTTCACGCGGTAGGAAGGAACGTCGACACGACGGCCGTTGACCATGATGTGGCCGTGGGTGACGATCTGACGAGCTTCCTTGCGGGTGCGGGCGAAGCCGAGACGGAAGATGACGCTGTCGAGGCGGGACTCGAGGATGCGCATCAGGTTCTCGCCGGTGATGCCCGGCATGGCCTTCGCCTTCTCGAAGTAGCCATGGAACTGCTTCTCGAGAACGCCGTAGATGAACTTCACCTTCTGCTTCTCGCGCAGCTGCATGCCGTACTCGGATTCCTTGCGGCGACGCTTGGGCTCGCGCTTGGAGGTTTTAGAGCTGCTGTACCCCAGCACAACGGGATCAAGGCCCAGCTGGCGGCAGCGCTTAAGAACCGGAGTTCTGTTAATTGCCATGGTTATATGATCCTTTCAACTACACGCGACGACGCTTGCACGGACGGCAACCGTTGTGCGGGATGGGGGTGCAATCCTGGATGCTCGCGATTTCGAGGCCAGCTGCCTGCAGGGAGCGGATTGCGGTCTCGCGACCGGAACCGGGACCCTTCACGTAGACGGCAACCTTCTTGAGGCCGTGCTCCATCGCGGTCTTGGCAGCAGCTTCCGCAGCCATCTGCGCCGCGAACGGCGTGGACTTGCGGGAACCCTTGAAGCCGACGGTGCCGGCGGACTGCCAGGAGATCACATTGCCCTGAGGATCGGTGATGCTCACAATGGTGTTGTTGAACGTGGATTTGATATGTGCGGCGCCAACGGCAATGTTCTTGCGCTCGGAGCGCTTGATGCGCGCACGCACTTGTTTCTTAGCTGCCACTTATCTGCTCCCTTACTTCTTCTTGCCGCCGATTTGCTTACGCGGGCCCTTGCGGGTGCGTGCATTGGTGTGGGTACGCTGACCGCGAACGGGCAGACCCTTGCGGTGACGAAGGCCACGGTAGCAACCGATTTCCATGAGGCGCTTAATATTCTGAGATACTTCGCGGTGCAGGTCGCCCTCAGTGGTGAGGTTAGCCTGGATGTAGTCACGAAGCTTGGAGAGTTCATCTTCCGTAAGATCGTTTACGCGGGTATCGGGGTTAACACCGGTTTCTGCGAGGATCTTCTTGGAGGTGGTGAGGCCAATGCCGTAGATATAGGTCAAGCCGACTTCAATGCGCTTGTCGCGAGGAAGGTCGACACCAACGAGACGTGCCATGAATACGTTCCCTTTCTCTTTAACCCTGACGCTGCTTGTGACGAGGGTTCTCGCAGATTACGAGTACCTTGCCATGGCGTCGAATGATCTTGCACTTGTCGCACATTTTCTTGACCGAAGGACGTACCTTCATTTCAATTTCCTTTCGGTAATGTGTTTCTCTTTTATCTACCACGCCCAGCCGCAGGCGATAGTTTGTTTCATTTCCGCTTCATGGGGCGGCTTTGGGTTTCCCCTTCCCCACTAGGATGCGTTTGCGCCGCGGGTTCGCAAACGACAAAAGCGCACTTCACCCTGTGAGGTACGCTAGCTTGCTACCTACTTGTAGCGATAAGTGATACGACCGCGATCGAGATCGTATACAGAGAGTTCAACCTGAACCTTGTCGCCAGGGAGGATCTTGATGTAGTGCATACGCATCTTGCCGGAAATATGGGCAAGGATGGTGTGACCGTTTTCAAGCTCAACCTTAAACATAGCGTTTGGAAGAGCCTCGAGTACGGTGCCCTCCAGTTCAATCGCATCTTCTTTAGCCAAGGTAGCTCCTTTAAGCAAATAGGTAGTCAAACGCAAATGGAGATTTTAGCAAAACACCCATTCTCTTTGCAAGGCACCATCACAAGGCCACCATATATACTGACGCCCGCTTTCCTATGAATAGAACCCTGGAATGCGATGGGCTCGATCAAATACGCAGTTGTATTGAAGCCACTGATACTCATGGATCGAATCGGTGAACGCCGAAGGCGCCGTGCCAACCTTGTCGCCGAATGCGGTAGTGAAGTATCGAGCCGTAATTACCGGGTGCTCCATGCGAAGATCCGCCAAGTATTCCTGGTATGGCGAAAGCTGCACCCCTGCCGTCTGGAACAGAACCGTAGACAGATAGTTCAGCGAAACCACCGAACCCTTCTGGATCGATTCGGTGTTCAAATTGTAGTTGCCCCATATGAAGAAGGGAGTTTTATGAAGTTGAGCCGTGGTTTCCAGGTCGAGCTCGTTCTCGTCGGTAAACCAGCTTGAGTAAAATTCATTGGAAAGGCGCGGCTCGTGGTCGCCGAAGAAAAGCACAACCGTGGGTTCGTCTACCGTTTCGAGGTATGAGATGAGCTGACGCACCGATTCATCTGCCATGTGAACACTGGATTCGTAGGCGATAACCGATTCATCGTATGAATTTACCGGCGATACTTCATGAATGCGAACAGGCCATTCGTAATCAGACGCATAGTAGCCGCCGTGATTCTGCATGGTGATGTTGAACAGGAACTGGGGAGCACCGCCGCGATTTTTCTCTAAGTCCTTAATAAGCTGACGGTAGTTCGCCTCGTCGGTCGGGTAGCCGCGAGCATAATCCAGATCCACGTCGAAATCTTCTATGCCCTTGTACGTTTCGAAACCAAGGCGGTCGTACACCTTCACGCGGTTGTATCCAGCGCGTTCATAGGCATGCATGGCCATGGTGCTGTAACCGCGGCCAGCAAGCAACGACGCCAGGCTGGGCGTTTCCGTGTCAATAAATTGAACATACGGGGTATTTCCCTTGAAATAGGCCATGGAATTGCCCGTTAGGAACTCAAACTCAGAATTGGCTGTACCCGTGCCCATATCCGAGGAAACAGCGCAGGTGCCCGAAACCACGTCGCCGCGCTTCATGAGCGAACGCACGTAGGGCATTGGATCGGTGCTTGTTTCGTAGCCCTCCAAGTAGGTGGTCAGGTCGGAAAACGATTCGTTCATCACCACCACGATATTGGGAGATCCTTCGGTTGCTATGGTAGGCATTCGCCCGAAGGATCGTCTCCCTCGGCATCATCCCGCAGCATCGTGCCCAGACCATTGCCGAGTCATCCCCGCAACGTCAAACTTGCACCGCACCCGGATCATCCTGCAACGCCGAACTTGGGCCGCGCACTCCTCTGATACCACCCTGAACCCATTGCGAGAAGACTGGAAACAGAAAAACGGCTCGAATTGCAACTTTTTTGCGATTAGGAATTGTTGTGGGCTCCCCCGATCGCGGATCACGGTGCAAAAGCGCAGATAATCGGCTGTACGGCAGCCTATTTCCGCTTTAGAGGAACAGAAAAGAGTCCCTAATCGCAAAAAAGTTGCAAAAATAGCGGGATTTTTGTTTTTCGGCGGATCGATTGCCGAAATAGGACAGATCCAGCAAAGGGCGAATCACCCCTACAGGGCGGATCCCGCAAAAACGCGCAGGGCGCCAGCGGTTACAACGGGCCAAAATCCGCGAATGAGGGATATGGGAAAGAGGGGGTATAGGCAAGAGCTGCCCTATTGCCCAAAACAAAAGTGGCGCCCATTGCATGCAAAAGGCCCGCCTTACGGCGGGCCTTAGTTGCGAAGTGGTGCGCCGTGAGGGAATCGAACCCGCGGCCTTGGGATTAAAAGTCCCCTGCTCTACCAGCTGAGCTAACGGCGCACATGCATAAAATGCAAGTATGTATTCTAACGGGCAAGTCCCTCTGGGTCAACTTGCCATTTTTCAAGCGTGCCTCTTTTAGCTATTTCGCCTATTTTTGCCGCTTCCCCAACCACGCAGGCGGGCCGCCCCGCCTATTCCCACGTCACAAATTCGACGCCTGCAACCTTACCAGCATCGATGGTAAGACGAGCAATGCCCCGCTTACTGCCACCACGCGGCTTACTAGCACTTCCCGGGTTCAGGTACAGAACTCCCTCTATGTGCTCTTCACGGGGAATGTGAGTGTGGCCATGCACCACCACACGCACATCTTCGGCAACGGTGCCAATATCTTCGGGGCGATGCGTCATGAAAAAGCGCACCCCACCAATACGGGGAGTCGCAGTGAAGGGGATATTCATCCCCCGCAGACTGGAATCGCAATTGCCCAACACCGCAACCGTTGGAGCGATGGCATCAAGCTCCATAAGAATAGTCGGACGCTCAACGTCACCCGCACACAGAATCATGTCACACGGCTGCAAGGCATCGTAGGCCTGCTCGCTCAAATGGCCATGAATATCCGAAATCACGCCAACAAGCATATTCAGCTCCTTCGTTTTGACGAGAATGAAAGCACCCGCCCTGGACGGGATGGGAAGAATACGGGGCAAGAAACAAGTCGACCACGATGCAGCTACCAGCGCATAAGACCGCGTCGCAGGCAGGATCGCAATTGCCGCGCCGCGAATTGGATTGCAGTTGCCGCTGGCAGAACCGCAGTTGCCAACCTTCAGGACAAAGTCCGAGGTGTGGGACAGCGCGGCAAGCGCAAGACAAAACAAGCGAGCGAGGCTCCGCCCTTTACAGGGCCTCAGGATTCAGGCAGTCCTTCGGACGCACACCCGTAACCACATCGATTGCGGCCTGCATGGCACGCGTACGCAGCTCGATGCCCGATTCCTCAGACCAATACGCCACATGCGGACTGAGCACCGTATGAGGAGCTTTCATCAGCGGATGATCCGGGTCGACAGGCTCGCCTTCGAACACGTCAATGCCAACACCCCACAGTTTATCCGCCTGGAGAGCTTCCGCCAAAGCAAGCGTGTCGATAACCGCGCCGCGTGAAGTGTTCACCACTACCGCGCTATCCTTCATGAGCGAAATGCAGCGGGCATCAAGCAGATGATGGGTGTCGGGGGTTAGAGCCGTATGGAAGCTAACCACATCGGCGCACTTCAGTAGCTCTTCGTACTCCAGGATGTCGTAGCCTTCGGGCGTGCGGCGGCCCGGCGTAAGAGAGCGCGAACAACACACCACCTTGAAGCCCAGGCCAGCAGCCTTGCGGGCAGTAGCACGACCGATTTCGCCCATTCCCACCACGCCAAATACGCGACCGAACACCTGACCATACGGACGATGGCGCGTGTAGTCCCAAATACCTGCGCGCATATCGGCATCAGTTTCGTTCAAGCGACGCAGCACGCAGAGCGCCAACGTAATAGCATGGTCGGACACCACTTCGGTACCATAGCCAGGCACTACGCATACCGCAGTGCCGTTCTTCGTTGCCGCAGGCACATCGATATCGTCGTATCCGATGCCCGTTCGGCTTACCACGCGCAGATTTGGAAGCGCCTCAAACACCTTGGGCGGGAACTTACCATAGGAAGTAACCACACCATCGGCATCGGCAGCATTGCGGATGATAGCTTCGGGCTCACGCTCGTTGAACAGGGCAATGTCAACACCTGCATCCTTCGCCATATGCACTTCAAAGTCGTTGTTTTCGAAGTCGGTGTCAACAATAACGATTTTCGGCATTGCTGCCCCTTTCTACCACCATTGGGTAACGGTTCCCGATTGGTTGAGGGAAACCGGCTCGCTCTTCGTTTGCGGCTCCATCTTGGTGATGATGCCGAAGAAATCTTTGATGCGCGCAAAGAATTCCCGTTGCTCGTAAGAATCCTTATTGGAGTAGTCGCTCAGATCGCTTGCAACGCCACGTGCGTCGATACCAAAACCGCACGCATCGTACACAGCACGATACAAATGGTACTCCTGCGTAACGATAACGCAGCGCTGCACGTTGAATACATTCTTCAAGCGGTACATACTGTCGTATGTGGAAAGGCCCGCATGATCACAGAAAATATCTTCGGCGGGAATCCCGTTGGCCTTTGCATACTTCGCCATGGCCATGACCTCGTTGTATGAAGAGTCGCTATTGTCGCCACTCATGATGATTTTCGGGGCAACCCCAGCGTTGTATAGGTTGTCGGCCACATCAAGACGATCTTTCAAAACAGCTGAGGGGCTGCCGTCCCAGTTGATGCCTGCGCCCAACACCACAATGGCATCGGCTTCGAAGGCATCTGCATTGGCGGCCGCTTGAGCCTGAGATTCAAAAGCAGGGCGCGTGCTTGCGCAAACCCAAGCATTGATCCCCAGAGGAACGCCCACCACAACAAGCGCAACAAACAGCACGAAGCCGATAACGGCTTCGATTAAGCGGCGGAGGCATCCTTTTTTTCGTTTAGTTCCCATAGGTTTCGATCATAGCAAACGTACGTAAGAGTTTCGGAACCTCCACGTTGTCCGCGTGTTTTGTTCGTACGCGGCCTGCTCTTCTGCCCCTCTCTTCCCACACGAAGGAGAGGGGCTGCTGTGGATCTTCGGAGCGCGTGATGAATACCGTGATACTTTGCCCCCGCACGGAAAAAGGGGATACGGCAAGACAGCGCTCTCGGCAATGTTGCCCGGGGCTTTTCGCAGATGCCCCCTGCGAGAAACCGGAGATACGGCGTGCCTTCGGTATGCGACATAAAGAAAGAGGGTTGTCAGCCCTCTCACCTCGACCTCGCACTTCACTCTGAAATCCGCACACATAAGAAAGCCTCCCATTTCTCGCTTCCAAGAAATGGGAGGCAGTTCACAAGCAGATCTGGCCCCTAAAAGCACATTCTGGCTATTTTGCTACCACATTGACCAGGCGGCCCGGGATAACAATAACCTTCTTGATGTCCTTACCAGCGGTTGCGTCAGCGATGGCCTCCAAGGCCGTTTCGCGAATGGCGTCTTCCGCAGCATCGGAAGCAACGGTGATCTTGGCCTTCACCTTGCCGTTAACCTGCACCGCCAGCTCAACCTCGGAAGCCTTAGCGGCATTCGGGTCGAACTCAGGCCAAGCTTCCTTGTGCACAGAAGTTTCGTTGTCCAAAACATCCTGCCACAGCTCTTCGGCCCAATGGGGAGCCATCGGAGCCAGCAACTTCACGATAACCTCAGCAATTTCCCTATCGAAGGCAGCAAGCTCGGCGTTGGCGGCACGATCTTCGGCGGAGTTTTTGCGCAGGTAATCGCCTGTAGCATTTACCAATTCCATGATGGCTGCAATAGCCGTATTGAAATTGTTGCGAGCGAAGTCGTCGATGACCTTGCCAACCACGCGATGGCGCTCGCGCAGAAGCTCATCATGAGCCTTCTTTGCTTCTTCCGCCTTCGCGCCAGCTTGGAAGGAAGTTTCCTCCCCGGCCTTCCCTGCAAGATCATTCACCATACGCCAAGCACGATTCAGGAACTTGTACATGCCAGCCAGGCCGTCTTCGTTCCACTGCAGCTCCTTGTCAGGCGGAGCCATGAACAGGATATAAGCACGCACTGCATCGGCGCCGTATCCAGCGATCATGTCTTCGGGGCTGATAACGTTGCCCTTCGACTTCGACATCACCTCGCCGTTTTCATCGAGAACCATGCCCTGGCACAATAGGTTCGTGAAAGGCTCGTCGAAGTTGAGCATACCCATATCGCGCAGTACCTTCGTGAAGAAGCGGCTATACAGCAGATGCAGGATAGCGTGCTCAATACCGCCAATATACTGGTCGACTGGCATCCAGCGGTTTACGCGGTCGGGAGAGAAAGGCAGCTCGGTGTTGTGCGGGTCGGTATAGCGCATGTAGTACCAGCTGGAGCACGTGAAGGTGTCCATGGTGTCGGTTTCGCGACGCGCAGGCTTACCGCACTTCGGGCACGTGCACTGAGCGAACTGCTCATGCGTTGCAAGCGTTTCGCCAGCAGCCAAATCGATGTCCTTGGGCAGCGTAACAGGCAGCTGGTCCTCGGGAACGGGCACGATGCCGCAGTCATCACAGTAAACAATCGGGATAGGATTACCCCAATAGCGCTGACGGGAAATGAGCCAGTCGCGCAAACGGAACTGAACCGACTTCTTGCCCTTACCTTGAGCCTCCAGGTCGCCGATGATGGCGTCGACGGCAGGAGAATGCTTGCCGCCCACCATGCCGGTGTACTTGCCGGACTGAACTAGCACACCTTCGGCCTCGTAGGATTTTTCCCAATCGACGGTGGTAACCTTGCGTTCCTGCACGCCATTGAGCTCGGGATACAGCGGATCATCTTCACCCAAGATAATGGGGATGATGGGCAAGTCGTACTTGCGAGCAAACTCGAAGTCGCGCTGGTCGCCGCAGGGAACCGCCATTACGGCACCGGTGCCGTAATCGGCAACGATGTAGTCGGCAACCCATACGGGAACCTTTTCGCCGTTAACGGGATTGATAACGTAGCGGCCGGTGAAGGCACCATGCTTTTCGCGATCGCCCTGGGCGCGCTCCACAGCGCTTACTTTTGCAGCGCCCTCGACCAGGGCCATGACCTCGGCTTCGTATTCGGTACCGCATACCAGGTCGTGCACCAGCGGGCTTTCGGGAGCCAGCAAGAAGAAGCTGCAGCCGAACAGGGTGTCGGGGCGCGTGGTGAATACTGTGATGGTCTGGCCGTCGTCCTTGCCTTCGGCAGGAATCAGCTCGAAATCAACCTCGGCACCTTCGGAGCGACCGATCCAGTTTGCCTGCATCTGCTTAACAGGTTCAGGCCAGCCTTCCAGCTGGTCAAGATCATCCAGCAGCTCCTGAGCATAATCGGTGATTTTGTAGTACCACTGGGTAAGATCGCGCTTTTCAACGGCACCATGGCAACGCCAGCATTCGCCTTCGGTTACCTGCTCGTTTGCCAAAACCGTTTTGCAGTTGGGGCACCAGTTGACAGGGCTATTGCGGCGTTCTACCAAACCGCGCTTGTACATCTGCAGGAAGATCCACTGACCCCAGCGATAGTACTCAGGGTCGCAGGCAACAACGGTGCGATCCCAGTCGTAGGAAAAACCCATGCGCTTGAAACTGGCCTTCTGCGTTTCGATGTTGGCGTACGTCCACTTAGCAGGATGGGAGTTGTGCTTGATGGCTGCGTTTTCTGCAGGCAGACCAAACGCATCCCAGCCCATTGGATGCAGCACGTCGTAACCGCGCATAGCGTAATAGCGAGCCGTTACGTCGCCGATGGTGTAATTGCGAACATGGCCCATGTGGATGTCGCCCGAAGGGTACGGGAACATCTCGAGCACATAGCGCTTCGGCTTGCTGGTATCCTCCGTTGCCTTATGTGCGCCTGTTTCGGCCCACACCTTTTGCCAACGAGGCTCAATCTCGTGAGGATTGTATTCTTTCATGAGGCATAATCCTTTTCCGATACTTCATGCGCGCAGAACCCGTTGATTCAAGAAAACGAACCTTCGAGCACTGAATATACATACGGTTTGACATTATATCGTGTTGGCGTTGCGCCTGTGTTTCCGCGCACAATTTCCTCTAAGCGGTTGCTATGAAGATGGGAATAGGTACCGGATTTCCACTTTGCGCTGTAGCAACTAGCGCCAAAGCCTCGCGCACAAACAGCTTTGCAAACGAAACCCGGCTCGCCAGACGGGAGTCTGGCACCTGTTCTCATTTCCCCAACGAAAAGGGCCTCGCTCGCGATGGATGAACTGGGAAATAGTTCAAAATTCGCAAACGAGGCCCTGTTATTGCCCTATGGCGCAAGCGGAAAAATGGTGCGCCTTATGTTCCCACTTACAGGAAGCGGTAGCTTACGGTGCGGACGCCCCAGGCTTGGCAGGTGCTGAACCCGAAAGCCTTGAAGACACCCGGCTGCAAGTCGAGCGCGCGCGAGCCGCCGCCCATGGAACCGCAGTCATTGACGGTAGCAATTACCGTCTTACCACCATATTTGATTTCGACAGCACGCCCAAGGTATGAGCGGTAATTCGGCCAGGACATGGGAACAGCAACGCCCATGGAGGAATCGTTGCAAATTGCACCCGTTGCTGTGGTTCCCGGATTCGGGGTGCTTGCGTCGCTGCTGCCGCCATAAGCAGAAGCAACGCCCGTCCTCCAACCAGCGCTTACGCTACCAGAATTGGAATTCGAGGAATTGTTGCTGTTGCTGGAAGAATTGGTATTAGCCGACGGGTTGCGGTCGGTATTGGTATTCCAATTGGAATTGGGCTGCGATGCATTCGAGGCAGCTTGTTGCTTGCCCTCTTCTTTCTTCTGCATTTCCGCTGCCTGTGCTTGCAGGGCCGCCAGCTGAGCCTGGGCCTGTTCTTCCTTAATGGAAGAAACCTTAGCGGAAGCGTCAGACACCACCTTTTCAGCCTGGCTCTTCTTCTGCTCAGCCTCGTCAATCAGCTTCTGCTGCTCGTCGCGCTGGGTGTCGAGCTCACCGAGAGCCGAAGAAAACGTATCGCGCAGCTGCTCTTGTTCGGCAACCTTCTGCGCCTGGTCTTCTTGAATGGAAGAGTAGTACGTCAGGTTCTTCGTGAACTCTGAGATATCTTCCGAAGAAAGGACGATGTTCACCAGCGAAAGGGAACCATCTCCCTTGTACTGGGAAAGAATGCTGTCGGAAAGTGTTTCGCGACCATCGAGCATCTTCTGCTGAGCGTCCTGCACCTTCTGGGTGGTTTCGTTGATTTGAGAATCAAGACCACTCAACTGTGCCTGCAGGGCATCGTATTCTTTATTAAGGGAATCAAGCTCAGCCGAAGCCTGGGACAGTACTGCCTGGGCGTCGGAAAGCTCGTCTGCGTGCGCTTCGCGCACAGCGCCAGTTGCTGGCAAGGCCATAGAAAGAGCCAATGCCAAGCTAACGGGAACCGCGGTAAGCGCTTTATGTACTCGTGTAGCCATAGCAAGAAGTTTAGCGTACCCGTCAGTTTTGACCTAATCGTCCGCTTTCTCGGATTGGAACACGTTCTACCCGTGAACACTGTTGTACCAGTTCAAATATAAAAAATCTCCCCTATTCGCACAGAGCGAAACGGGGAGATTTTATGAAGAGCCGTAAATGATGAGCCAAACGAAACGTTTTCGTTTGCGCCGTATAAACTCTAGCGCGTGTTGCTAACGAAAGGAGTCTTGTCCTTCAGCAGAACATCGTGCGCGCCGCCCTCGACGATGGAAGTGGAGCTGATGACCGTAAGCTTTGCCTTGTCCTGCAGCTCGGGAATGGTGAGCGCGCCGCAGTTGCACATAGTGGAACGAACCTTGGAAAGCGTAAGATCCACGTTGTCCTTCAAGGGGCCAGCGTAGGGAACGTAGGAATCTACACCCTCTTCGAAAGTCATGCCCTTCTTGCTGCCGCCCAGGTCATAGCGCTGCCAGTTGCGTGCACGGCTGGAACCTTCGCCCCAGTATTCCTTCATGTGCTGGCCGTTTACCACAACCTTGTTGTTGGGAGCCTCGTCAAAACGAGCGAAGTAGCGACCCAGCATGATGAAGTCGGCACCCATGGCAAGTGCCAGGGTGATGTGATGATCGTATACCGTACCGCCATCGGAGCAAACGGGAACGTACACGCCCGTTCCGCGGAAGTATTCGTCACGAGCCTTTGCAACCTCGATAAGCGCGGTTGCCTGGCCACGGCCGATGCCCTTGGTTTCACGCGTAATGCAGATGGAACCGCCGCCGATGCCAACCTTGATGAAGTCAGCGCCAGCTTCAGCCAGGAAACGGAAGCCCTCGGTGTCTACTACGTTACCAGCGCCAACCTTTACGGAATCGCCATAGTGAGCGCGAATCCATGCAATGGTGCGGGACTGCCACTCGGAGAAACCTTCAGAAGAGTCGATGCACAGAACGTCTGCGCCAGCTTCAATCAGAGCAGGAACGCGCTCTGCGAAATCACGCGTGTTGATGCCAGCACCAACAATGTAACGCTTGTGAGCGTCGAGCAGTTCGTGCGGATTGGACTTGTGCTGCTCGTAGTCCTTGCGAAATACCATGTACATAAGGTTGTCGTTGTCGTCAACGATGGGCAGCGAATTCAGCTTGTTGTCCCAAATAATGTCGTTGGCTTCCTTCAGCGTGGTGCTTGCGGTGCCAACGATGAGCTTTTCACGGGGAGTCATGAACTCAGATACGGGCGTGTCGAGATCCATGCGGGAAAGGCGATAGTCGCGGCCGGTAACGATGCCCAGCAGCTTGCCCTGGCCCTGACCGTTTTCGGTAACAGGCATGGTGGTATGGCCGCTCTTTTCCTTCAGCGCAACAACGTCACGAAGCGTTGCGTTGGGGGTAAGGTTGGAATCGCTACGTACGAAACCGGCCTTGTGGTCCTTTACGCGGCGAACCATTGCGGCCTGGTCTTCGATGGACTGAGAGCCGTAGATGAAAGAAACGCCACCTTGCTGAGCCAAGGCAACAGCCATGCCGTCGTCGGAAACAGCCTGCATGATTGCGGAAACCATGGGGATAGAAAGCTTCAGAGCAGGCTCTTCACCCTTCTTGTATCGTACAAGCGGAGTGGAAAGGTCAACCTTTTCGGGGATGCACTCCGAAGAAGAGTAACCCGGTACAAGCAGGTACTCATTGAAAGTACGAGAGGGTTCGTCGAAATAATGTGCCATGTAGCGCTCCTTGAATTGAGTCTCATTTCCCGATCCCCCGCTCCTTGCCGGTTCCCTTTCGTGCCCGGAGGGTTTCCGCGAGGTTAATTCATTATAGACACGTGCGCGACAAAAAAGTGACAAAAAGGAGCGAGGCTCCTTTTTGTCACTTGGTGCACACGTAAATGCTGAAAACCAAAGGATTTACGGCTCGTTTCCGAACGCTCCAGCTGGATAAAAAACCAGCCCCTTTGAATCCCTTGCTTCAATGCCGAAGGCGCTCCGCAAAGGGATGCCTCACATTCTTGCTCTAGGCCTCGAGGAAGGCGCGGTATCCGCGATACGCCTCGAAGATATCGGCCTTGGAGGTAACTTCCCACGGAGCGTGCATCGAAAGCACGGCAACGCCGGAATCGATGACGTCCATGCCGTACTTTGCGGGAATGTAGGCGATGGTTCCGCCGCCGCCCGCGTCAACCTTGCCAAGTTCGGCGGTCTGGAAGGAAACCTCGGCGTCGTCCATCACGCGGCGTACGTATGCCACGTATTCGGCACGCGCATCGTTGGAGCCGCTTTTTCCGCGCGCTCCCGTGTACTTGTTGAACACCAGGCCCTTGCCAAGGTATGCAGCGTTCTTCGTTTCAAATACTGATGCATACGCAGGGTCGAAGCCAGCGGACACGTCGGAGGAAAGCATGCGCGATGCGGCCAAAACGCGGCGCAGCGCCAAGGGGCTTTCCAGCCCAATAAGAGCGGCAATTTCTGCGATGGTGTTCTCGAAGAACAGAGAGCCCATGCCTGTTGCGCCAACGCTGCCGATTTCTTCCTTGTCAACCAACACCGTAACGGCGGTTTTCTTCGGCGTTTCGATAGCGAGCTGAGCCTCGAGCGAAGTGTAGGCGCACACGCGGTCGTCCTGGCCGTAGCCGATAACCATGCTGCGGTCGAAGCCCAATTCTCGGGCGCGGCCTGCAGGCACTACCTCGATTTCGGCGGAAAGGAAGTCTTCTTCGGTAATGCCGTACTTTTCTTCCAGCAGCTTAAGGGCAAAAGCCTTTACCGGCTCCTTTGCGGCGGCTTTCTCCTCGTCAGAGGCGTCGTCGGCGGGCTCGACCTTCAGGGGGCGATTGCCGATAAGCACATCGAGGTTTTCGCCTTCGACCACTTCGCTGCCCTTCTTGGCCATCTGCTGGTTGCCCAAATGGGGCAGAAGATCGGTTACGCAGAATACGGGGTCGCCGGCATCGTCGCCCACATTCACGTCAACCACGGTGCCGTCGGTTTTCGCCACCACACCGTGAAGCGCCAACGGCAGCGTTACCCACTGGTAGTGCTTGATGCCGCCATAGTAGTGAGTGTCGAGGAAGGCAAACCCGTTGTTCTCGTAAACCGGGTTCTGCTTCAGGTCCAGACGGGGGCTGTCGATATGGGCACCCAGGATATTCAGGCCCGCCTCGAGCGGCTCGGTGCCGATGTGAGCCAAAATGAGCGACTTGCCATGCACGCCAGCCCATACTTTGCTGCCCGCTTCGAGCGTGCGGCCCTCGCGAACCACATTCTCAAGCGATTCATAGCCCGCAGCTTCTGCCTGCTTAACGGCGGCCGCAAAGCAACGGCGCTCGGTTTTGTTGTTAGAGATGTAGTCGATATAGCGGGAAGCCAAACCGTCGAGCTCTTCAAGCTGGTCGGCGTTGTAGCCTTCCCATGCGTTCTTGCGTTCCAAGAAAACCACCTTTCACGGAAACTTGTTTATCGCAGGAAAGGATAGCACGCTCCAATGAACGACGTGCCACCCGAAACGAAGCGGCTACTTTCGGTGAAGAGAATCGCCCTGAGCGCGACAAAGGGAAGGCGCCCCTTGTCGCCTTCCCCGTCAGTCGCATCGTATGGGGAGATGCTTCCCGAAACTATCTGTCGAACTTCCTGCGTGCAACCGCCGCCCCACTCGCCGCCATTACAGCAAGCGCAGCAGCCGCCCCAAGGGGAGCTGCATCGCCCGTTGCGGATAGGCTGGCAGCCTGCGAGGAATCGTCGTTGGATTCTTCGCCTTTGCTGCCTGCATCGGCGCCAGAAGCGTCATCGGAAGCGTTAGCATCGCCGCCGTTGCCTGCATCGCCCGATCCGTTGCCCGTATCGGCGCTAGAGTCATTGCCGGCATCAGATCCGTCACCCGAGCTATCGCCGGAGCCAGAACCGTTGCCGGAATCAGGCCCCTTATCGCCATCAGAACCCGATCCGTCGCCAGCATTTTCTTCGTAAACGCCGTACTCACCGCTTCCTGGGTTCACTCCCGTTCCGCCCTTTGACTCGACCCGAGTAGCCTTTGAAACCAGGACTTTCGGATCGATGCCGTTACCCGCATTGCCCGGGGCGCCCATGGCCGCGTCGTTTTCGCCAACCGTATTTCCGCCAGTTGCCTTCAGCGTGGAAACTGCAACTATGCCTTCACCGGCAATACCTGCGCCACCGTTTCCTCCGCCCATGCCGACAGAGCCACCCTGTGCCTCAAGCTGACCGTCGCCGATAATAGAGCCACCGTTAAGCATGATGCCCGCACCGCCGTTTCCGTTGTCAAGGTCAACGCTGCCGCCGGTCGCTTTCAACGTGGCACCCTGATCGATAACCAACTTGCCCCCATTGACGATCATGCCGGTTTGGGCATCTTTGCTAGACACGATGCCTTCACCTTCAATGGAGCACGTGCCCTTAACCGTCACCGTACCATTCGTTTGCACGGGAGCCGTCGGCGCTTCGACCTTGTAGTTTCCGTCGGTAAGGTAGTTAGCATGAGATCTGATTTCGGCATCTTCGAGGGCAGATCCATCATTCAGCGTGATCTGGTTAACGAATGAAGAGCTGTTTTTGGCGCTCAAAGTACCCCCGTTTACTTCCACAGCGCCATAGGCGACCGAGTCGTCGAGGGTCAGCTTGCCGCCCTTTTCCACGACGATCTTCACGCTCGAATAGATCTTCATGTTGTGAAGGGTGACATCTGCACCTGCGGGAATAGTGAGTGTTTCGGTGCCGAAATTGCCATTTTCGCCTTTGCCGATAATGCCGTACACGCCCGATTCGTGCGAGCCGTAAATGTCGTGCAGGCCAACCGGTACAACCGCATTTCCCGTCTCAGAGATCTCGTATGGCTCCATATCCCATGAGCTGGTTCCTTCAGAAAGTGCGTCCATCCGCTGCTGAAGGGTTTGATCGTCTGCGTAGATGCGCATTTCCACCGAACTACTTTGTTGGTTACGCGCGCCAGAAGTTACCGTTGCCGTTATGTGATAGGTGCCTGGCGTCTGCGGCGTTCCCGTAACGTAGACGGTGTCGTAGGCAACAGAGCTTACCTCCATGCCGCTTCCTTCAGGGCTGATAGAAAAACTGATTTCAGCATCAGAATTCCTGGTTGCAAAGGTGTTCCAGTCCTCCCATTCGCCAGTTCCCTCTTTAACCTCGGGCTTCAGACGATTCGACTGGCTCGTGCTCGATGATCCGCCACCGCCTGTCGAGGTTGCCATCACCTCGTATTCGCTGCTCTGAGCAGACGTGCCGTTCACAACGAAGCACTGAAGATCGCCCGAAAGCCTAACCTGGATCTGCTCCTGCACCACAAAGTTCAACGTTTCGCTTGTCGAATCTGTCGAGCCGTCCTCCTTGGCTGCGGAAGCGGAAACCGCAACGGAATACGAACCAGCGGTAGGTGCTGTTCCGGCCAGAGAGATTTTCCCGTCCGAAACAGAAGCGCTCAAGCCTTTAACCTCTGCACCATCCTGACCAAGAACCTTGGCGGCAACTTTGGCGCCGGAAGCTTTCGTTCCCTTCAACTCAAAAGGCAGCGTTTGGCTGACCTGGCTGCCCTGAACGACAGCAGAGAATTCCTTTCCCGATGCGAAGCTGAATGCAAGGCCCTGGTAGGATTCGGCAGGCTCGCCAATGTTCTCGGGCTCTTTCGTGCTGCCGGTATACGTTACGGAGCCATTGTTTTCGATCTGCCCCGTCGCAAAGGTGCAGTTTTCGAACACCGCCGTACCGTTCACAACAGGCGTATTTGAAAACGAGCAATTCGAAAAATGAACCACAGCACCCTTCTGCACCTCGACATAGGCACCTTCAGCGTCTGAGCTATTGCGCTTGTAGAAATTGATACGATCAACCGCGATGTCCGAACCGGAAGGGAACACGACTGTCATTTTATAGGAATAGCCGAAATCAACCGTTTTCGGACCAGAGCTGAACCAACCTTCGGAATACCCCGAAAGCTCAGTGATAGACGAAGGAATGGTTACCGTGCCCTTGTCGGTAAAGCTGGTTCCCACGTGTATTTTGGTGGACCCTTGGGCAACAGCTTCGGAAAGATAGGTACTCAGCCCGTAGGAGCTGTCGCCGATGTAGTAGTAGCTATCGCTTGCGTTTTCAGAGGCGACGCTCACGTCCTGATCTTCCCCTGCCGCAAATGCGGCAGTCGGAGTGGCCATGGCCATGCCAACAGCCAAGGCAGCCGCCATGCCTACCTTCGCCGCAGAGGCAGCGGGTGTACGAAGTGACTGAGAATCTTTCATATTCTCCCTTTCCGAACTTATTTCTGCACATTTAAAGTTAGCCGTGACTAATTCACATGCGGGAGTTTACCATAGGTAACAATTTAGCTGCAGACAAATTATCGGGGATGCGGCTTTCGGCCATCTATAGGCTTCAGCGCCTCCCCGCCCTATCGTAAAGAAGGACCCGTGAACATAAGAAACGCTCAGTCGGGAACAGGCCCCCTCAAAACAACCACGAGCGAAAACGCCAAGCTCGAGATAAGGAGCAGAAGCTTCTTCGCCTTCAACACGAACTGCTGCATAAAGGCAGCGATCGTAACCGATGGAGCGCAGCTCTCATCTGGGCAATTGCTGGAAAAAATTCTCGATAATGCGGTGGGTCTCTGCTACCGATACGAAAAGCTCTGGAGCCACACCCAAAAAGGAAGCGATATCTGGCGTTTGAATCACGCACAAGGAAAAGCCGTGCCCATCGATGCCGAAACCGCGAAGATTCTGCAGCTTTCCAGGCACTACTGCGAGGAAACCGCGGGGCTGTTCGATGTTTCCATGGCTCCCGTTGCAGAGCTCTGGAACTTCCGTAAAGCCCAAGTTCCCAAGCCCGCCGAAATTGCACATGCCCTTGAAATTGCAAAAACTGGACACCTCCGCATTATGGAAGACCACGCCCAGCTCCCTATTGCAGAAAGCAAGGTTACCCTGGGAGGCATCGCAAAAGGATACGTCGCCGATCGCGTTAGCGAATTCCTGGAAGATTGCAGCATCCATGATGCCCTCATCAACCTTGGAGGAAATATCGTGGTAAAAGGGAGCGCCTTCTTAGCCGAAACCCCACAGCGGTACTGGCGCATTGGCATTCGGTCCCCAAAACATGCCTCGCGAAGAAAAGCTGCGGAAGAACGTGCCGCCGCCATAGCGCGCAGCCCCCACGGAACCGACCTTCGAGCACTCGGAAACTGCACGCCATTCAACGAAGAACCTGCTTGCATCCTTGAACTGAGCGACTGTTCCGTAGTTACCAGCAGCATCTATGAGCGCTGCTTCACCGATGAACATGGAAACATCCACCATCATATTGTCGACCCACGCACCGGGCGCCCCTCGAACAGCGACCTTGCAAGCGCAACGGTTGTATCGAAGCGGTCGATAGACGGCGACGGCTTCTCAACAGCACTTTTGATCATGGGAAGTTATTGGGCAAAAAACTACGCAGAAGGGCACCCCGACCTCGAAGCCGTGCTTATCACTCGCGATGGGCGGATCGAGGCAACGAGCGGGATTCGCGAAGCAATGGGCTGCGTCGCAGGCGGCGCTGAAAGCCACGCACTCTTCTAGAAGTGCGGGATATGGGCAAGCATGCGGATCGAGCAAATTCGAACATAGCGCTATTCCAGATGTCAACTTGCGGCGCCGCGTCGTTCCATGTTGCTGCCCCATAGACCCATCCCAACGTCCACCCAGCGCTACACCCGAGTTCACTTCGCCCAGCGCCGCACCCATGCCATTTTGCCCATAGCGTCACATCAATGTTCATCCCGCCTATAGCGCAGTCTCGAAAGCCATCCCGGGAGCCCAAAAACAAAAAATCAATCCTGGCTGCAACTTTTTTGCGATTGGCAATTGTTCCGAGCCGTCGAATCACGGGTCATGGCGCAAAAGCGCAGGTGATCTGCCATGAAACATCCGATTCTTGCTTTGCATGGGGCGAAAGAGAGCTGCTAATCGCAAAAAAGTTGCAAAAGTACCTGGATTTTTGTTTTGATAACGGCGGATCTGCCGTAGCAGAGCGAATCCCGCAAAAGATAGGCTCCCGACAACAGCAACGAAGTCGATACCGCGAAATAGGGGGGTATAGGGTAACCCATCACCAGCGCCTCAATCCCATCCGCTTTTTTAAATGACTCGTATTCGTAGCACGCCTGCAGATCCAGGCTTAAATCGGGCACACTTTTCACCTGCGATCAAAGGTTTGTCCTCCAAAAAAGAAAAGCGCGCAATGCGAATCAATCTCGCATTGCGCGCTAGAAAAACCTCATAGTGTCAAGAAGCCACAGGCTCCCAACTTACGCAAGCTTGCGCCCAGAGCACCAGGATAACTTTTACCCGAATCCCAGCCCACAGAAAAACCAAGTGAACTTATGTCCGACTTGCTAGAAGAATCCTATTTCCAGTCCTGGCCAACCACTACCAAATAGTCGCCCGTGAAGGAATAGATGCCGTCATTCTTCTTAACAGTGCCAACGCCCAGCAAGTCGGCGATCTTCTGCGCTTGGCTGGAGTCGGTGCCGTTGTATACAACGATCGTCTTCTTGTAGTTGTAATCGTCGGCGTTGCCCGTTTCGCAAACGGCGCCCTGCGGGGTGAGTTTCGATGCCGTTTCGTTCGCACAACCCTGAATGCCACTGCCGTTCTTTACAGCAATCTTCACACCAGAAAGCGAAGAGGAAGAGCTCGAATTCTTGGAGCCGCTATCGCCAGAACCGCTGCCACCTGTTCCCGCCGAAGACATTACCGTGCCAGTCGCAGAGTCAACAACGGTTTCCTCCGTAGGTGAAAGCCCCTGCTTCACGCGACTCATCATCTTCTGCCACTCTTGGGTATTCACTTTTTCGTACCAAATATCGTTTTCATACACTGAAGTGGTGGAGACTTGAGCCGAATATACGTTGTTGTCAACGTCGATGCCCATCATGGGCTGCGCTAAATACGGCTCGTTTTCGAGCGCTTCAGCTGGATAAAAACCCAGCCCCTTTGAATCCCTTGCTTCAATGCCGAAGGCGCTCCGCAAAGGGATGCTTCGCATTCTTGCTCTAAGCCTCGAGGAAGGCGCGAAGCATTTCTTGCCACTTCCCCCAAAGGAAAAGAGGGATACCCCATTCCCCTAATTGCTCTTTCTCGAAGTCCATTTCTTTGCCAGCTTACGCCCTGCATCCATGGCGGGCTTTTCCACAAGAAACCACGAGGCAATCGCAAAAAGCAGCGTTATGCCAAACGAGATAACTGAACAGGAAAGATACGCACATGGCAACGATGCACCGCCAAGCCAAACCACGCATTGCTGAATGGGGAATGCATAGATGTAGATACCGTACGAATAATCATTTTTCTTGAAGCACGGAGCGAAACGAGGATTGCTAGTAAGCGAAAAACCTAAAGTGAATGTGCATACACATACGAACATGATCAGCGAGGAAAAGATACCCACCTGATCACGGAAAACGATTATCACGAGCAGAGCCACAACCGCAAACTGGCTGTCGCAATACTTATCGAGGCCAAGTTCCAAAACTGCCACACCTGCCATGTAATAGGCGAAAAGCCTAAAAAGGTTGTCGAGCACCTTGGGAAGCGGGTACAAACCCGAATAAGAAAGAAAATGCACTAGAACCAGAACCGCAAGAACAACGGCAAATACCAGCTTTCTACCACCGCATAGCTTCTTTGTTGCCGCATAAAGCAATGGCGTAAGCAAATATGCCAAAAACTCATAGCGCAGAGTCCAAAGTGACCCGTTTACGGCATACGGAAGAGGGTTCGCGTCGAAAACTCCCGGTAAAACATTGCTGATAGGAGCTAGCACAATCAAAGAAAGATACTTCCACGTCCCCGCGTCGGCAAAGTAATCGCCCAGCGGGAGGCTCGTGACAATCGGCCCCATAACGAAAACGCTTAGCAAGATCACTACCGCAAGACCAGGAAAAATACGAGCAATACGGCGAATAAGATAGCTACCGAAGCTTGAAGAGCGGGTCCAGCTTTTCGCGATAAGGTATCCGCTGAGCACGAAGAAAATGTTCACCGCAATAGGGCCCAAGCCCTGCCCCATTATGTAGGGCTCGGGAATAGCCAGCAATGAAGCCATATGGAACCAGATAACCAGGCTTGCCGCAATAAAACGTAGGAAATTAATGTTGTTATCGCGCGAAGGAACGGAATAGGTTTTGCCTGCTGAACTCAAATAGCTTCCTTTTCTTTGGTACATGCAAGGGCAATTATACAAAAAGTAATGAGACCAGAAGCTTCATGGAGATAACCATAGTCAAGAAACAGAAAGGCGGCCGAAGCCGCCTTTTGCAGTTTATTTCCAGTCTTGGCCGACAACCACCAGAATGTCCCCTGTGTAGGTATACCGCCCATCGTTCTTCATCACGGTGCCGCATCCCAGCAAATCGGCAACCTTTTGCGCTTTATCGGCGTTGTCGCCATCGTAGATTACCAAGGTTTTAGCGTAATTGGAGTCGTCTGCGTTGCCGGTTTCGCACACCGCTCCTTGAGGAGTGAGCTTAGCAGCCGCATCGCTCGCGCAGCCCTGAGTGCCATTTCCGTTCTTCACAGAAATTTTTGTGCCGGAAAGAGAAGAGCTTGACGCACCGCCTGAACCAGAGTCACCCGAACCGGAGCCACCGCTACCAGACGATGCCATTACAGTTCCCGTTGTCTCATCCGTCACATCACCTTCCGTGGGAGACAAGCCCTGCTTCACGCGACTCATCATTTTGTTCCATTCGGAAGTGTTCACCTTCTCGTACCAAACATCATTTTCATATGACGAGGTTGTAGGAACCGCAGCGGAATACACATTCTTATCGATATCGATGCCGAACATACGTTGCGCCAAACCAAGAATGTCCGCAACAGAGTAATCGGTGGTGATGTACTGGGCCAAGGTGCTCACCGTATTGGTAAGAGTACCGATATCGGAGCTCATAAGCTTCTTCATAATGGCCGAAATCATGGTGCGCTGGTTGGCGGAACGAATAGCATCACCATCGCCAATAGCATCGTAAGCATGACGGCTGCGGCAATAGATTAGCGCCTGCTCTCCGTTCAAAGTTTGCTGACCAGCCGCGAGATATCCCATGTAATTCGGGTCGTTAATCTCATATTGAACGTTAATGTCGATACCGCCAAGCGAATCAACCACCGCCGCAAAACCATCAAGGTCGATTTCCGCGTAATGGCTGATAGAGACACCCGCCAAGTCTTCAACAGCTTTGATGGCACCAGAAGGCCCACCAAATGCATAAGCCGCGTTGATCTTCTGAGTGCCGTGCGTCCCAAGCTGAATCTGCGTGTCACGAGGGATGGACACCAGGGTAACTTCCTTATCCTTGGGATCGATACGCGCAAGAATCATAGAATCGGTGCGATACGACCCACCATATTCATCCGATGATTCACGGCCCTCGTCTTTATCGATGCCGATAAGCAGCATATAGAACGGGTCCGATGCCGAATCGGTAACCGTAAGCGAGTTCAGAAGGTCTGCGTCAACGTCTTTGTTCAGCGCCTTGTCGAGGTTATTAAGGTAAGCCCAGGCAGCGCCTACGCCACCAAGAACCAAAGTCAAGCAAACGGCAACCACACCGAGCGCAATGCGCTTGCGACACTTCTTCGTGCGCTCGCGCTTAGCGCGAAGGATCTCGCGATCATGCGCATTGCGAGGAGTATACGGGCCGCGCTTGGTGGGCGAACCATAAGCATCGACCGAACGATAATTGCTCTTTTGTTGTGTGTGAACAGGGGAAACATGCGTGGAGGAACCATAGTTGCTGGCTCCATACGCATTTGTGCTCGAGCCGCTAGGGCGACGCGAAGCATGCGACGCGCGAGACGTACGAACATACGGGTCAGAAGCGCTTCCCGCTGAGCGATGCGGCGTGCGCGAGGAGGAAGCGTGCGCCGCCTTCCTTTCAGCACGAGCCGATCGTTTTGATGGCTTGTTATTCGAAGCAAACATGCAATAAATGATGAAAGAAACGTTAATACCATGCAAATTAATTCGGCGAAAACCACAGTATGCACGAATGAAAACAAGGCAATTCACGCATTATTAGTACAGACATATACTATTTGTTGAGTTTTTTGTGAACAAAACGTGAAGCGCTTCAGCTCGGACACGGCACAGAAAAGGAACGGCGCCCCAGGCAACCTAAAAGGTAAAGGTCTCGGCAAAAATAGCGTGAAATCACAACCTGCTATTTATGCTCCAGGCACACCCAGTCGCTTTGCCATATACGCATTCGCAGCGAGCTCGGCTTCGTCTTCAAGGGCAACGAGCTCCACTTTGTTGCCCAAACGACGCTCCATCGCCGCAGCAATAAGGTGATCGGCAATAGCCGGGTTCTTGCCCAGAAGCGGACCATGCAGATAGGTGCCGATGCAGTTGCGATACAGGGCTCCATCGCAACCCGAATCGTCGTCATTGCCGTGGCCCACATTGGAAACTACTTTGCCAAATGGCTTCAAGGACGCGCCGAGCTTCGTACGACCGGCATGGTTTTCATATCCCACCACCGGCTGCGGAGAAAGCTCGGACTCCAACGCAATGTTTTCGATAAGACGATCGAAGCCAGCGCCAGCACGAACCGTCTTCAGGTCGAGGATAGAAAGGCCCTCCACCGACTCATCGCCCATAAGCCAATTACTACCCAGAATCTGGTAGCCGCCGCAAATAGCCAGAAGCGCTCCATCGCCTTCTACATAGGTGCGCAATTCTTCGCGCATGCCCAGCAGCACTTCGGATGCCAGTTTCTGCTCGCGGTCGGGGCCGCCGCCCAAGAAAACGATATCGGCCGAAGTAAGATCGACCGATTCCCCGTAGTGAACTGCTTCCACCTGCACAGGGATGCCGCGCCATGCGCAACGCTGAGCAAGCACACGCACGTTGCCGCCATCGCCGTACAAATTAAGAAGATCGGGGAACAGATGCACGATGCGCAGAGGCTGCTCGTCGAACTTGGCAACTTCGGCTTGGTGAACATAAGCGCCCGAAACCCACTTCTTACTGCATTCTGGCTTGGCATCGCCCGATGTCGGGTTGGCAGGTGCCGCCTTATCAGCACGCGCCATCAGGGCGGAGCGCACTGCGGGGAGCGAGGTGTAATTGGCGATAGCGTAGATATTCCATTCAGAAGGCAGCTTCAGCGCAGCATCCACCACTTCGTTGACGCTATCGACGATCTTGGCGTCGATGCCCGCATACTTCAGACGCAGCTGCAGGTCGTTTTTGCGGATTCCGCCAGCGAACACCATGACGTCTTCCTGGCTGGCTAGCTCCTCAAAGTCGCAGTCCCAAATCCAGGAAATGTCGCGTCCATCGGCTTCGTTGTCGTTAATGAAGAACGCCGCAACCTTCTTGCCCGGCGCCTGAGTAATAAGTTTCATGTTCTGGTTGAAGCCCGTCGGGTTCTTCGCCAGGTTCAAAAGGACAGGGCGCCCCTCGATGGTAAGCGACTGCAAGCGTCCATTCTGCGGGTCGAACAGATCGACCGCCTTCTGGAACACCGCGTCGGAAACGCCAGCACAATGGGAAGCCAACCAAGCAGCCATAACGTTGTACACCATGTACGACCCCGCGCGCTGCGCGTGAAGATCGACGCTTTTGCCCGTTTCCGTTTCTTCAACCGAAAACGTGATTTCGTCTCCGAACACTACGCTCTTGGCGGCGAAATCCAAATCAGGGCGACCGAATCCGCAGTTCGGGCACGAATACGTGCCAAGCTGACCGTATTGTCGGTAGCCGTAAGTAAACATAGCCGAACAGCGCTGACACATCTGAGCGTCTGCCACGACGTTTTGACGCTGGTGCATGTCTTCGCCCACGCCAAACGCAACAGACTTGTTGGACACGCGCTGCGCAATGATGGTGCACAGCGGATCGTCGGCGTTGTATAGCAGAGTGGTGTTGGGAGACTGCTCCAAGGCAGTAGCGATGGCGTCTTGCACACGATCGATTTCACCACAACGATCCAACTGATCGCGGAAGAGGTTCAGCAGCAAAACGTAGTCCGCCTGTACCTGCGGCAAGGTGTGAGCCAGCCACAACTCATCTGATTCGAATACGCCCCATTCCACAGTACCCTTGGTTTGCAGCAACGTGGTAGCCACGCCGTAGGCAAGGTTGGCTCCCGTGCGATTGCACGCGATGCTCTTGCCCTGGCGCTCCAACGCATCGGCAATCATATTAGTAATGGTAGTTTTGCCGTTGGTGCCCACCACAACAATGGAGCCTTCGGTAATCTTGTCCATGGACTCGGCGATAATACGTGGATCAATTTTCAAGGCAATCTTGCCAGGCATATTAGCGGCAGGCCTGTGCGCCAGGTGACGCAAACCCCACGTGCTCAGCGAGCTTGCCATATTTCCCATTGCCTTGCGAACGCCCATGACATCCCTTCCACAACATTTGCTGGCCTTATATAAAGGTCAAAGCGCTTTTTGCTTCAGCACATAATACGGCACAGCTTCGCAGAACGCGAAGCGAGCTCATGGTTGCCCACCGAAACAGCGCAGACTCGAAATCGTTCCCAGCAGTTAAGCCCCGAGAAGGCGGAATGCCCACTCCCTCGCGTAGAGAGCGCTGCGCGACCGGGCAACTGGCAATGGAGGTATGCCGAAACTGCGCATTCTCGGATGTCTGCCGATGGCAAGATATCGACGCTATGCGTTCCCGGGCGCTCGACGATGGCAAAATGCTCGCGCAGTGCGTCCCCCCAGCGTCCGATGGTGGCATGATTGCTCCCTAATGCGCTCTTGGCCTGACTGGCAGTGGCAATATTCTCGCGCGGTGCGTTCCCGGGGGTCTTGCCGTGGCAAGATTCCGCCGCGGTGCGTTCCCGGGCGGCAATCCGTGGCAGGTTTTGCGCTCCATGCATCCCGAAAGTGGCCTCGGGCGGGAAAATCGCCAGTTCGTGGCAAGATTCGCGCGCCATGCATCCGAAAACGGGCTGGCCTTGGCAGGATATGCGCGCCATGCATCCGAAATGCCCCGCAAACCGCCGTTGGAGGATACACCGCACGAATATCTTGCCAGGAAGGGGTCCTTTTCGCTGCACGGGCCCCTCGAATCATGCACGGCGCGCGAATCTTGCCATCGTTCGGCGCATGAGAGGAAAGGATCGGGTCGAAAATGCCTACGTTTTGTCAAAAACTGAGCCCAAAAGACAAAAATGAGCCCTAAAGTGCTCACTAGTTTTTAATTGTACGGAAATCTGGTGGCTAAAAGTCAAATTCTGTCCAACAAAAGCATCTAAATGCAGCGGCATCAGAACTGCATTTCGTATATTCGCGACAGTTTATGCCACAAAACATCAGTTTCGTGTTCCGCAGAGTGAAATATGCGACAAAACAGACCTTAAAGCCCATTTCAGGCACCCAGGCGCAGCGCCCAACCCCCTCAAGATTAGCGGTATACTTTGGGTTAAGCGCGCATACGCACGTAAGCAGGAATTTACGATGGGTTGCACGCGCGCTTGCAGGGGGAGGTTCGTTCCAAGGAACCAGGCAGCCACAAATCCGTGGGTCTGCCTCATGAAGCGAGGAATCATGATTACGGACTTGAAGGTCAACGAAAAAAACAAGAAAGAGTATTACGAGAAGGGGTACTGGACCGAACGTACCTTAAACGACATCTGGAATACCCAGGTTGCCGCTTTCCCTGATCGCGAATACGTAAGCGACAACCTAGGCGTACGCTACACCTACGCCGAAATCGACGACAAAGCATCGCGCCTGGCAGCTTGGCTCCACGAAGTTGGCGTGAAAAACGGCGACGTGGTTTCCTACCAGATGCCACCTTGGTCAGAATTCTGCATCCTCTACGTTGCCTGCTTGAAAGTTGGCGCGGTAAGCCATCCGCTTCCCGTCACTTTTAACGACGAAGACTTGATCTACTCCATGAATCTGGTGGAAAGCAAGGCATTCATGTGCCCCACCTTCCATCACAAGACCAACTTCGAAGATCAAATTCTTTCTGCAGTCGATCGCATTCCCACGCTTTCCAAAGACGCTATTTGCGTTCACGACAAAACAGTCGAATCGCACGGCACCATCACGTTGAAGCAAATCTGCGAAACGTATGAGCCCTACCGCGAAAACCCTGGCAGCAAATCAGACGATGTGGTCTTGATCCTTTCCACTTCCGGCACCACCGGTCGCCCGAAGGCGGTTCTAATTTCCCATAATGCGCTTATTTTCTCCGAAACCACGTTCAGCCGTGGCCTGCACCTTACGCAGGACGACGTCATGTTCATGCCCGCACCGCTGAACCATGCCACTGGCTTTAACCATGGCCTTATCACGCCACTGCTTCTGGGTGGTCGCGTTGTCCTGCAGCAAGAATTCCGCGCTCGCGAGGCAATCGAAATCATGAACAACGAAGGCGTAACCTGGTCGATGGGCGCCACTCCGTTCATCTTCGACCTGCTTAACTGCGCCGAGGAAAACGACCTGAAGTTCGAAACGTTGAAGCTCTACATTTGCGGCGGCGCTCCCGTACCGGGCACCATGGTGCAGCGCGCACACGAGCACGGCCTGAAACTGTGCGAATGCTACGGCTCTACCGAAAGCTGCCCCCACCTGGCAGTTCCCCCCGAGCATTGTCTAGAATGGAATGGCAACTGGTCGGGCGTTGCCTTTGAGGGCATCGAAGTCAAAGTTGTCGACGAACACGGCAACGAAGTGCCTCACGGCACCCAGGGCGAAGAAATTTCCCGCGGACCTCATATGTTCAGCGGCTACCTGAAGAATCCCGAGGCAACCGCAAAAGACCTGAATGACGACGGCTGGTTCTTCTCGGGCGACCTGTGTATTCAGGACGAAGAGGGCCGTGTAAAGATCAACGGCCGCAAGAAGGAAATCCTCATTCGCGGCGGCATCAACATCTCCGCAAACGAAGTGGACAACAACCTGGATGGCTGCCCTGGTGTTGGCGCCCATGCCACCATCGGCCTACCCGATGATCGTTTGGGCGAGCGCATCTGCACCTTCATCGTGCAAACCGGCGATGTTACGCCCACGCTCGATTCCATCGCAAAGTACCTTGATTCCATCGGCGTAGCCAAGCGCTTGCGTCCCGAGCACATCGAGTTCATCGATGCTATTCCCATGACTGAATCCGGCAAGGTCAAGCGCCACCAGCTGGCCGACGAGCTTGATCGTCGTCTGAAAGAACGCGCCGAATAATCTGCGCTCAGCTCACAACCTCGCAAAAAAACGGCCAGCAAATGCTGGCCGTTTTTTGTGCTGCGTCGAGGGAGGGGCGCCGACCGAAGAAGTGAGGGCAGCTGCTGTGGAGCAGGATGCGCCATGGGGACATGCGGCTGTCATTGGGTGCGCGGCCGCCGAGAAGCGCCGGCGGCGAAGGTTGCTGCAGGCGGGCGGATGCCGCAGGGCAG
>ENA-ORMN01000986-ORMN01000986.1-human-gut-metagenome-genome-assembly--contig:-NODE-986-length-30405-cov-5.191532_pt1 | contig 30405 bp, 22 predicted proteins | sample MGYA00242102_ERZ508993 | MGnify/ENA primary metagenome ERZ508993 (study PRJEB26280, sample SAMEA2338770) | human gut metagenome | biome: human gut; feature: human-associated habitat; material: faeces...
CCTTCACAAGTTAACTTATTTACAGTATAAATATATTTAAATATTTTGTCAAGTATTCAAAAAATATTTTTTTGATAAGCAAGACGCTCCTGAACGGTTAAACAAGGCTTTTTACAATAAAATTGAACTTTTTCAAATCCTTCAGGAAACTCTAATTCAAAAAGTACAAATCAACTAAAAAATGCCCCGGCGCTACCAACACCGAGGCAAATCTACACGGATAATGATATCCATGTCAACAGCGAGACTATTATATCATCATCCGTAGCAGGTGTCAATTGAACACCTGTTTTTCTTATACTTTTTAAGGAGGATGATACACCATGGCAACGGCAAAAAAACTGCCATCCGGAGCTTATAGAGTTCGGATATTTGACCACTATGAAACAAATACTGATGGTGAAAGGAAAGCAATCTACCAATCTTTCACCGCCTCAACAAAGCGCGAAGCAGAACGAGCAGCTGCGATCTGGGCAGCAAATAAGACCACTCAGCGCCCAGAAAACATCACAGTAAAGGTTGCAATTGACAAGTACATCACTGCAAAAGAAACCGTTCTGTCCCCGAGCACTATTGATGGATACCGGAAGATGCAGCGCAATGACTACAAAGATATTGAGACTTACAATCTCAGGCAGCTAGATTCCACTATCATGCAAGTATGGATTAGCAATCTTTCTTCCAGAAAGGCACCAAAAAGTGTGCGCAATATCTACGCATTACTCACAGCAACACTGGATATGTTTGCTCCAGATCTGAATATAAAGGTCTCTCTTCCAGCGCCGATCAAACCTGATCTGTACTGCCCGGATGATGCAGATGTGAAAAAGCTGCTTGCTCACATTACAGGAAAGGAACTTGAAATCGCCGTCCTATTGGCAGCCTTCGGTCCGATGCGCCGAGGTGAGATCTGTGCACTTGAGTCATCTGACATCAACGGGAATGTTGTAACGGTCTGCAAAGATATGGTTCAAGGTCCTGATCGCAACTGGGTGATCAAACAGCCAAAAACCTATTCAAGTTATCGCCAAATCGAATACCCTGATTTTGTAATTGACAAGATCAAAGGAATTGATGGGCGAATTATCCAGGCAACACCATCGCAGATCTCTGATCGCTTTGCAAGAGCAATTCGCTTTTCTGGTTCGCCCCACTTTCGCTTTCACGATCTGCGACACTATTCTGCATCTATTATGCACGCAATGGGCGTCCCAGATCAATATATAATGTCACGAGGCGGCTGGCGAACAGATACCGTATTGAAAGCAGTATATCGCAATACCATCAGCTCTGAGCAAAAAAAACAAGATCAACTTATTAACAAACACTTTAAAAACATGTACGAACATGTATGACACGAAATATGACACGGTACTTTAAAAATCCAGTAAATATGCGGATTCAAAGCATTTTCTTAACGGGTTCAAATCCCACTCGCTCCGCTTTTTGTTAATATCCGCATAATTACTGGAATGTTCGAGAAGTTCAAGAATCCGCTTAATATAACGGTTCTTGAGCTTTTTTATTATATTCTATTTTTTCATTTTAGTCATCTATATGACACGAAATATGACACGACATGACACAGATTTAGATGAATATAAAAATACCCCCGGTGCTTGCAGCACCAGGGGCACGTAAAAACATCTTTGTCAGAATTAATCCTGCTCTTCTTCTACATTTTCAACACCGCTAAGGCAAAGTCTCTCTCCATCCTGACCGTCTATTGAAACATTATGAAGTATCAGATTTTTAACATTTCCAATCACAAGTCCAAGTCTGCTTGCCGGCTCGCATCCCATCATCATGGCTGCAACGCCTGTCTGTGCCTCTTTTGCATATGTGATAGAAACATTATCAAATGCAAGACGCTCTATCTTCTGCTCTGGAAGACCATAGATGTACGCACCACAATAATGTGCATTGTGGCATACAATATTGCGAAACTCAATAGATTCAATCTTTGGTGTGCGTTCATCAACTGGAAGCGCCTCTTTTGTTCCAACATACTCTGTACGGCCATCTGGGTCGCAGAAATAAAAGCTGTTTACTACAAATGGTGCCTTTACACCTTCTAACTCAAGATCTTCAAATACAATGCCTTTTAATACAGAATCTTTTCCGCGTCCGCGTCTTGTTTTTACACGAAGACCTCTGTCTGTGTTTGAGAAACGACACTTTGAAATATGAATATCATCAACACCTGCCGCAATCTCACTTCCTACCGTGACTGCGCCATGACCATCCTGCATCCAGGACTGACGAATATGGATATGCTTTGACGGAACCTTAAATTTCTTGCCCATATAAATCTTTCCTGATTTAATTGCAATACAATCATCACCTACAGAGAAATGAACGCCTGCAATCTCAACATTTGTACAGGACTCTGGATCACAGCCATCTGTATTATGAGAATTTGCCGGTCCCTTTACTTCCATATCTAAGAAGCGAATCTGATTTGAAAAATATGGATGCAGATTCCATGCCGGTGAATTTTGTACTGTAACACCTACAACAGTAATATTTTCACAATGATTTAGAAAAATCATTCTTGGTCTCCAGGCACGAATCTTGTCCTTTGGACGGCTCCACCAATTCTCAAAATCAGCGCGGCCATCAAGAACACCCTTACCGCAGATAGTAACATTTTTTACATGGATTCCTGTAATCATTGATGCAAAGCTGTCAATAGGATTTCCCTCCCAGCTTCCAAGATTATAGTATCCATCCTCGTTGTCATACTCAATCTGTCCTGGAAGAATCGGTGTACGCGCACGGTCATAAATACCTGCTAACACTGCATTTTCCTGCAGCTCCAGAATCATATCACTCTTTAAAAACAGCGCTGTTACAAGATAAGTGCCCTTTGAAATCAAAACTCTTGCATTCTTAGGGCAACAAAGAATAGCTGCCTGAATTGCGCTTGTGTCGTCATGAGCACCATCACCAAATGCGCCAAAATCTCTGACGTTTAATGTGATTGGTTCCGGCTCGGTATGAAATGTAACTGTTTCAGAGGCTTCATTTGCACGCACCAGCATAATCTCATAATCAGTATCTGGAAGCAGCCCATCGATTGTCTGAATCATTCTGTGGAAAACACCCTTTAAGCGACCATTTACCCAAATTTCGTAGCTCGCAGTTTCGTAAATTGCATCCTCATCTAACTCAATTGTCACATGTCGGGATGAGCAAAATAATATATGAAAATTCATGATATACTCCTTTAAATGTAATTACAGTTTCGTTATGCCTCTAATTTCTGCTTTGCCATCTCCATCAGCACCATTGCAGCCTCAAGCTGATCATTATTGCGCTCATGACGGCAAATCACACGATACCATTCTAAAAGTAACCCCTGATATTTATAAGGAAGTAAAATTTTCTGACTGCATGCCTCATAAGCGGCTGCCACAATCAAAATTCTCTGCAGTGCATCAAGTGTGGCAAAATTTTCTCTAAGCACAGAAAATGTCTCTTTGAAAAGATCGGTGATCTGAGCCTGATACTCAAAAACACCCTCTTTCATTGCCTTTTTAATCTGTGTCAAACCATACAGATACCAGCCATCACGCTGCGTTTTCTCTACCTGACACAGTTGGCGATAAATATTCTCGTAATACTGGAGTGTACCATATTTAGTCTCATACTCTGTAAAGAAACTAAGTTCGTAGAACACCTGCTGACCTGTCAAGTGAACATCTTTACTATTTTCGCTACAATATTTCGCAGTCAGCTCTTCGCGAATTTTATTTAATGATTCGCGTCTTTCCGGATTTCGCTCAACAGCCCACAACCAAACACTGGCATATTCTACATTTGTCTGCTCGCTGCTTATTGCACCAAGCCGATCTGCAGCTGCACTTAAGCCAAGCTGCTCGTAAACACGCAGAAGTGCCTTTGCACTGAGCGCATCCACCTCCTTTATTTCGTAGATCCAATTCTGGATTTCTTCCTGTATCATGGTAAATCCCCTTTCTTACTGGACATCAATTCCTGTTTATGTTATTATTATAAAATAAGCATTTATGCAAGCAGCCAATTTGCAAATGCATCCGGTACATAAAGATTTCCCAGTCCTGTCCCAAGCTGAATATCTGGCTTAGGAGTTCCATGGTAATCTGAACCTCCGGTCATGTGAAGCTCATTTTTTACGGCAAGTGTACGAAGTTCACGCTCCTGCGCATTTGTATAGGTAGAGTAGACAACCTCGATTCCTTCTAATCCACATTCCTTTAAGTCCTTTATGACCTTATCTAATACGGTCAGACTAAGACGATACTGCGGTGGATGTGCCAAAACTGGATGTCCTCCTGCCTCACGAATACAGGTAATTGCCTCTTTTGCAGTTACCCCTTCTTTCGGAATGTAGCACGGCTTTCCATCTCCAAGGTAGCGGTCAAATGCCTCTTTTACAGAGGATACGATACCCTTTTCGTAAAGATATTGTGCAAAATGAGCTCTCGTGATTACAGATCGGTCAAAACGAGCATAAAATTCGTCCTTGTCAATATTGCAAACGTTTTCGCTGATTAGACGCAGCATTTTCTCGTTTCTTTCTTGACGAAGCGCACCATATTGCTCCAACTTTTTTAAAAATTGTACATCTGTCTCATCAACACCAAGACCAAGAATGTGAAATTCCTTCACAACATTTCCAAGATCATATAGACTGGAAATCTCAATTCCTGGAATTAATGTAATAGACAGATCTTCTGCTACCTTCTTTGCCTCCTTGATACCACTTACAGTATCATGATCTGTCAATGCAATTGCCGAAAGCTTTTTCTCATATGCAAGTTCCATCAGCTCAGACGGTGTAAGAGAGCCATCTGAACAGCAGGAATGCGTGTGTAGGTCAACTGCCATAGTTCCTCCTTCGTTTTAAGTGAGTTGGATGTTCTTATTATAGCATTAAATGCTTCCATCATGCAATAGAAAGGTCAGGTTTTCCATGTTAAAGCATACGACAAAATTTACCTCTTTACTTCTTGCAGCCGGAACTTGTTTTTCCGGCACAATCTGTACATTTGCTGAAAGCACAAGTTCTGCTGACGCTGCAAATGCTACAGAAGTTTTTTCTACACCACTGTATACATCCGGTCTGTATAGTACAAATGAACAACCAGAAGGCGTCAAGGTGACACACAATATCTGTCTGGATTACGACAATAATCTGGTGAAAGACAACTATCTGATTCAAAATGAATCCGATACCGATGTTTCGTTTGACATTCTGATTCCACAGATTGCATCATTGGCATCAGAACCAGAAAAGCTGTATAACTTCTATGCACATGCATACGATACAACAGACAGCGATGCACTTAAATTGCTTGATCTGTTTGCAGATACTGATGCTGCTTCCTTTGAGGAATCGTCGTACTATTCTCCTTTATTTTCAGCAAACGGACTTGGTGAAAGTACTCTGACACTTGACGAACTGTATCAGGGGCAGATTTACAATACTTCAATTCCAGAGGATAAGGGTGTTCTCTATCACCTGTCAAGACCTCTCACTGATTCTGTACTTGATGAAAAGGCATGTCTGTCTATCTCAGGGCTTAGTGACAGCTGCCATATTTATCCGCTTGGCTGCAGCTATTCCACAACAGACAATGGCTATGAGCTTTCTATTAGTGAAAATTTCTTTGACTGCTATGTTTTCCTGACTGGAAAAGAAAATACTGATTTCACTGTTTCACTAATTGAGAATGAAAATGCTAAGACCGATTCTGAGAAATTCTCAATGGACGATGAATCCTCTGATCTGAAATCCTACCTTGAATTTTGCTGTGACTGGTATCTGGATCAAAATAAAGACAACACACAGGCAACACCAGAGCTTCTTCTTTCCAATCTGGCTGACTACTTTGGCCGAAGCTCAGTAACAGTTTCTATCGATCTGCTTCCGACAATTGACTGGCTGACCCAGCAGAAGCGTTTCCTCGTTCATCAGTATACTGTCACCGTTCCGGCCGGATCTTCTGCATTTGCATGGACCGAGCGTGAAACTGAACTTTCCAAAAAAGAAGTCACATTAAGCGCACAGCTTTCAAAAGATACTGCATCATATGCAAAAGTTTTGGATACTGTAACTGTATCTCTTCCAGATGGCTATTCATCATTGATTGTCAGAAATGCAGAGAGCAAAAAACTCTCTGATGCAGGATCAAGCGGCGATAACAATTTGGTCACGTATTCCATTAAATCATATAAGGGTGACACCTACAGCGTTGCCCTGTTTAAGACTCCGATGTGGAATGCCACCCTTAAATATATGCCTATTTTTATTGTTATTATGGCAGTATTTATGTTACTTTGCCTGATTAGCTACCTCTCCCGTAGAAAGAAGAGCTAACAGCTCATCCTTAGACATCGACGCAATAGCTCCGAAGTCCATGGAAAGAATATCGTCTGATAATGCTTTCTTGGACTCCTGGAGCTTTATTATTCCCTCCTCGAGAGAGTCCTTTGCGATCAAACGGTACACCGTTACTGTGTTTTTCTGTCCAATTCTGTGTGCACGGTCAGTTGCCTGATTCTGTGCTGCCACATTCCACCACGGATCGTAGTGAATTACAATATCTGCCGCCGTTAAGTTTAATCCCGTGCCGCCGGCTTTTAGTGAAATCAAAAATACAGGTGTATCGTCATTCTGGAACTCATCAACAAGGCGCTGACGCTCCTGCTTATCTGTATTTCCTGTCAGACAATAATACTTTGTATTCTGCTCAGCTAAGCGCTCACGAATCAGATCTAACATTGATGTAAACTGAGAGAACAATAATACCTTATGTTTTCCCTTTACAGCACGCTGCACAAGCTCCATACATGCCTCAAGCTTAGCAGAGCTTCCCTGATAATCATCGTAGCAAAGCGCTGGATGACAACAAATTTGACGAAGCTTTGTCAGCTGACTCAAGATAAATATCTTGTTCTTCTCATAATATGCACTGTCAATACCCTGCAGCTGATCAACAAGCTGCTTATGGGCAGCAAGATACAGCTTTCTTTGCTCATCTTCCATTCCAGAATAAATAGTCTTTTCATCCTTTTCAGGAAGGTCTGAAAGCACCTGAGACTTTGATCTTCGAAGTAAAAATGGTGCTGTCATTTTTCGCAGGCGATTTCTCGCCGCTGCATCCTCATTTTTCATGATCGGCATCTCAAATTGTTTTCTAAAACGTGTATAGCTGTACAGATAACCTGGCATCAGATAGTCGAAAATACTCCACAGCTCACTTAAACTATTTTCAATCGGAGTTCCCGTAAGAGCAAGACGATATGCTGCATTTATCTGCTTAACAGCCTTTGCATTCATTGTCATATGGTTTTTGATATACTGTGCCTCATCAAGAATCTGATAGAAAAATTTACAGCCTTCATAGATCTCAAGATCTCGGCGAAGAAGGTCGTATGACGTAATCAAAACATCATACGATGTATATTGCTCAATTAGTTCTTTTCTCTCTTTTGCATTTCCAGCCACAACCTGAATGCGCAAGTTTGATGCAAATAATTCCAGCTCATGCTGCCAGTTATAAATAAGCGATGCCGGACAGACAATAATTGAGCTTCCCTTTCCCTGATCAGATACTAGCAGTGTAATCGTCTGCAAAGTTTTTCCAAGACCCATATCATCTGCCAATATTCCATTAAAATGGTAATCCTGCAGCATTTTAAGCCAACGATATCCATAGATCTGATACTCACGAAGCGTTGCTCCAATAGTTTCTGGAACTGGATACATTTCCAGCTCAGTGCGTTTCATGCGCTCTGCCATGTCGCGAATTTCCTTGCCTGGCTGATAATCAATGCCCTGCATAGACGCAAGCATCTCATCTGCAAATAAGAAGCGATACCCTGGAAGACTCACTGGCCTGTCAACTGCTTCACGGGCATCAATATCCATCACATCCTCAAACTCTGCCAGCTTATCAGCAAACTCATCACTTAGCTTTAAGATTCTGCCATCCTCAAGGCGATGATAATGCTGTTTTTCATGGTAAGCCCTAAGCACATCCTTTAACTGCTTTTCACTTAACCCATCACTCTCAAAGCCAAGCTCCAAAAAATGATCCATAAAGCGCATACCGGCCTTGATCTGAGGTGCCTCATCAAAATGAAGATCAGCCAGACCATCTTCTAGCACAACACTTCCAAATGAATATAGTTGCGGCAGGCAAAACTCCAAAAAGCGTCCAATATCATCTCCATTTTCGATAATATAGCGCTCGCAATCTTCCTGACCATTTTCTTCATCTTTTTCCATGCTTGGAAGATATCTTTCAAGAAGATCCTTTAATGCCTGCTCCTTTTCCACATCACGCACAAGGTTCGTATCTGACTTTTCACCAAGATGAACTATTCTTTTACCATAGCGTGTCTCCATCTTCAGCTCAAGAATATCCCACAAATTTATGGTAAATTTCACCTGAAGCATTGGCGGAACAAATTCCTCCAACGACAAGTCGCGGCATTCCAAATTAATATTTTCCTGAATCTCCGGAAGCACATAATGAATAAATGACGGAAAATCACTATTGTTAATATCCATATATCCGCTTCCCGGATAAGCAACCTGCAGCAGATTTCTGTAGAAAATCCTAAGAGCGCGGCTGTAATACTCATCACAAATATAAACTGTATCTTCTCCAAAAAGATAGATATGGCGATTTCCCTCTGCTAACTTCCACTTATCTGGAAGCCACAGTCTTGCGCCATCCTTTCCCTTTTTCTCTAATATCAGTTTTACCTGCGGATTTTCCTTTACAACATGAACCATACGGCTCTTGCCATCCTCGATTAGTTCAAGCTCTCTGCCGCAAAATGCTTTCATATACAAATCGGCAAAGCCTTCCTCAAGCTCAACATTTGAAATTTTCCTATCAAATGTATATTTTTCTTGCTGAGACCAATGATTCAAATAGGAATCAATCTGCAGACAAATGACCTGAATCAATGCTGCCGAATCAGAATCATAGGAATATTCACAGTTTGGATACGAAAGCTGCTTACCAAAAGAAATGTCCTCACCTTTTTGATAGCTCTGTTTAAAGGCAGTCAGATCGCGAATAGGATAAAGATGACGTGTTCCGGCAAAAAATTCCAGTCCGATTTTCTTTCCCTCTGTCACAAACTTTGGTACTACTTTTACATCTGAAATATTGGATTTTTGATACTGCAGCGTATAACGCTTCTCGTATGCCTGAATCATACTTATGCAGGCAGCTGAGGTATGAACACTTGATACAAGCTCTCCCTCACAAAAATATTGCAAAACTGCCGCAATCTCATGACGGCAAAGTTTTCCCGGTGTATGATACTCGCCGCAGGAACATGAAGACTCCTCTATATCAAAGTCTCCCCAATTTCCATCAGCTGCAAGACCTGTTGATTGTATTGTCATCTCTACATCATAGCGTCTGCTTAAATCTCTAACCGTTGCCTGTATCTGTGTTCTTCCATGTGCCTCCTCAGCGCTTGACAAAGCTGCCTGTCCGCGCTGATGAAGGGCACGTCCTTTCTGATATTCCAAAGAGTTTACCGCATACTGCTGCAGCATTTCGTAGGTTTTCTCCATACTTCTCCCCATATATATATCAAATCAATATTGAAGTCTTTTTATAAAACAGTTCCTTTCGTTCAGCCACTTCAAAAAATCCTCATGCAAGCATGGGATTTTTCGAATTTGTCTGAACGCGTGAACTGTTGCATCACATCTTCTCTGGCGCTGCAAATCCAAGCAATTCAATGCATGTCTCCAGAATATCTTTGCAATAAGAAATCAAAGCAATATAGCCCTTCTTCTTATCCTGATCTTCTTCTGCCAAAATCTTTGTCTCATGATAGAAACGATTGAAATCATTTGCTAAATCATAGATATATGCACAAAGTTTATGTGGTGCATACTCAGCACTTGCCTGTGCAAATACATCTGCAAATCTTGTCATATCAAGCATAAGTGCCTTCTGTGCGACACCGTCCGGCACAGTGATTGCAGTTGGAATCTCCTGACCAAACTTCTTTAAGATAGATTTGATTCTTACGATGGTATACAGAATGTACGGACCTGTATTTCCCTCGAAAGAAGTGAAACGATCTACATCAAAGACATAATCCTTTGATGCCTGATTAGACAAATCACCATACTTAATTGCAGAAAGACCAATGATCTTTGCATTCTCGCGTGCTGTCTCTTCATCCTCATCGCGGCTTGCCATGATTTTATCATAAACTGCATCGTTAATATCACGAATCAGGTGCTCAAGACGCATAACACCGCCCTGTCTTGTCTTAAACGGCTTTCCATCCTTTCCGTTCATAGTTCCAAAGCCCAAAAACTGAAGCTTTGTATCTTCCGGAACAAGCTCTGCCAATCTGGATACGCGGAATACCTGTGTAAAATGCATCTCCTGACGCTTATCAACAACATAAATAATGCGGTTTGGCTTAAACAGCTTTTCTCTTTCTACGATAGTAGCAAGATCTGTTGTCTGGTAAAGGCTTGCACCATCTGACTTTAAGATAATACACGGCGGAACTTCCTTTGTATCCTCTGGCTTTGCAACGTCAACAACGAGTGCACCATTTGAAATATAAGCCAATCCCTTATCCTTTAACATCTGAACCATGTCCGGAATATACGGCTGCGCATCACTCTCTTTCTTCCACAGATCAAAATGAACGTCCAGCTTGCTGTAGTTCTTCTGAAGATCTTCGATAGAAACCTTCAAAATGTGATTCCAAATCGCAGTGTAGCCGCGATCCTTATTCTGCAGCATAACAGTTGCATCATGTGCACGCTTTGCAAACTCCTCATCTACCTTTGCCTTACCGCTTGCGCACGGATAGATTTCCTCTAACTCAGAGATTGTAAATGGCGCTTCCTCAGGATATTCACCAGTATATTCATGATCAAAATAAACAAGATCTGGCTTTCTCTCCTTTAACTCAGTAATGATCAGACCCATCTGAAGGCCCCAGTCACCAAGATGCGCATCACCAATAACTTCATTTCCTGCATAACGAAGGATTCTCTTTACGCTCTCTCCGATAATTGCAGAACGCAGATGGCCAACATGAAGCGGCTTTGCTACATTTGGTCCGCCGTAGTCAATTACAATCTTCTCTGGTGCTGACAGCTCAATTCCATGCTTCTTACTTGTCTTCATCTGATTAATATAAGATGCCAAGTATTCATTATCAAGATTGAAATTCAAAAATCCTGGCTTTACAGATGCTACATCCTTTACTACTTTTGAAGACTGCAGCTTCTCTGCCACCTCATCTGCTATCATAAAAGGAGCTTTGTGATATTTCTTTGCACCAGCCATTGCGCCATTACACTGATATTCACACAGATCCGGACGATTAGATACGGTAACGCGTCCAAGCTCGCGCTCATAACCGCAAGCTTCAAATGCGTCTCCAATCTCTCTGGAAATAATGCTAAGTAACTTTTCCATATAAAAACCATACCTTTCTCAAATTGTTTGTAAGATCAAAAGTGGAAAAAGATGCTGCCGAAATTCAACAACATCTTTTTCTTAAAATTTTATTTTACGTCCTTCATGCTGAAGCTGAATCTGCCCATCTTATCCTTACCAAGGCATACAACCTTTACAACCTGTCCTAAGGAAAGAACATCCTCAACCTTCTCTACACGCTTATCAGACATCTTGGAGATATGAACCATACCCTCTTTGCCTGGTGCGAACTCAAGGAATGCGCCGAAGTCCTTGATACTGATAACAGTACCCTCAAGAACCTGTCCCTCTTCGAAATCGCTAGTGATGATTTCAATGGTCTTCATTGCCTTTGCAATCATATCGGCATCTGTACCACATATAGAAACATTTCCATCATCTGTGATATCAATCTTTACGCCAGTTTCAGCGATGATACGATTGATTACCTTACCCTGCTTTCCAACAACATCACCGATTGTAGCCGGATCAATAGTCATCATCTCGATCTTCGGTGCATACTTTCCAACTGTCTGTCTTGGCTCTGCGATTGCCTTGGACATAACCTCATCCATGATGTAAAATCTTGCTTCTCTTGTTCTTGCAATTGCCTCCTCAATGATGGCTCTTGTCAGACCATGAATCTTGATATCCATCTGGATTGCAGTGATACCCTTATGAGTACCTGCTACCTTAAAGTCCATATCGCCAAAGAAGTCCTCAAGACCCTGAATATCAGTCAAAACGATGTAATCATCATCGGTATCGCCAGTAACAAGACCACAGGAAATACCTGCAACCATAGCCTTAAGCGGAACACCTGCTGCCATAAGTGCCATACAGGATGCACAAATGGAGGCCTGAGATGTAGAACCATTAGACTCGAATGTCTCAGATACGGCACGAATTGCATATGGGAACTCTTCTGGTGATGGAAGAACCGGAACAAGTGCTCTCTCAGCCAGTGCACCATGACCGATCTCACGTCTTCCCGGACCTCTGGAAACCTTTGTCTCTCCTACAGAATAAGCCGGGAAATTATACTGATGCATGTAACGCTTGCTTGTCTCGTTCTCATCAAGACCATCAATCTTTTGTGCCTCTGAAAGCGGTGCCAGTGTAACAACATCACAAATCTGAGTCTGTCCTCTGGTGAACATAGCGGAACCATGTGCTCTCGGAATCATGTCAATCTCTGCTGCAAGCGGACGAATCTGAGTGATTGCTCTGCCGTCTGGTCTCTTGTGATCCTTTAAGATCATCTTGCGAACAGTCTTTTTCTGATACTTATAGAGAGCCTCACCGAGCATTGGAATCCACTCTGGATGTGTCTCCTCATAACGCTCCTTTAATCTCTCCTTTAATACACGGATATTCTCCTCACGAACCTGCTTCTCATCTGTGAATACAGCCTCTTCCATCTCTGGTCCCGGAATAAAGGAAGTCATATCCTCCCAAAGCTCTGCATCTACATCATATGACTGATAAGAATGCTTCGGCTTTCCACAATCTGCAACGATTGTATCGATAAAAGCAATAATCTTCTGATTGATTTCATGTGCAGCAAAAATAGCTTCGATCATCTTTGCTTCCGGAATCTCATTTGCACCGGCCTCGATCATGATAACCTTATCTCTTGTGGATGCAACAGTAAGCTCAAGATCAGATACTGCTCTCTGTGCGCTGGTTGGATTAAATACAAGCTCTCCGTCAACCATACCAACTCTTGTGCTGGCAGTCGGGCCATCAAATGGAATGTCAGAAATACAAGTTGCAATAGCAGAACCAAGCATTGCAGTGATCTCTGGGCTGCAGTCTGGATCAACACTCATAACCATGTTGTTTAATGTTACATCGTTACGGTAATCCTTCGGAAACAGCGGACGCATAGGACGGTCAATAACACGTGAGGTTAAAATTGCATGCTCGCTTGCCTTTCCCTCTCTTTTATTGAAGCCGCCTGGAATCTTTCCAACTGCGTACATCTTCTCCTCATACTCTACGCTAAGCGGGAAGAAATCAATGCCGTCTCTTGGCTCTTCTGATGCTGTTGCAGTAGATAATACAACAGTGTCGCCATAATGCATAAATGCAGCGCCATTCGCCTGAGCTGCTACTCTGCCTACATCTACCGTAAGGGTACGGCCGCAGAGTTCCATAGAATAACTCTTATACATATTGTCCTCATTCCTGTGCATCTTTTTTGCACAACGTTTATCTTTTTTGCAGAAGGTGCCGAAACTACTAAACAGCAGATAAACAGCGCTTATCTGTTCTTGAGCGGTCTCGGAGCACTTCTGCCTTCAAATACGACCATGACAGCGACACTATTTTGTCATCATTCTCCATCGCTGTCTTGATACAAATATAGGGTGGATTTCTCCACCCTAATCGCTAAACTATTCAGAGCCCCTCGATTTTTTCTTTGAATCTGCCTGGCTCTTAATAGTTACAAATTACTTTCTAATACCTAACTTCTCGATTAAGGTACGGTAAGCCTCGATATCCTTGCTCTTTAAGTAGTCCAGCATACCTCTTCTCTGTCCTACCATCATCAGCAGACCTCTTCTGGAATGATGATCCTTCGGGTTCTCCTGAAGATGAGCGGTAAGCTCAGCGATACGTGCTGTTAAGATAGCGATCTGAACCTCCGGTGATCCGGTATCCTCTGGTGTTCTGCCGTAAGCAGCGATAATTTCAGCTTTCTTTTCCTTGGAAATCATTGTTAATTCCTCCTAATATTTTTATTCTGACCTTTGCCCAGGCAATGGTTGGAGTATCCTGTTGCTGGGGCATGGCGCACACATGTGATATACTATCACAGAAATTGCTCTTTGTCAAAGGTTTTTTCTTAATCTCCCATCACATTTTTCATGATGACAGGCGGACCATATTTCCAGCTGCTGACACAGATACCCTTTGACTCAGATGCTGCATGAATGATCTTGCCATTTCCAATATAAATTGCGACATGACCAATCACACCAGGGTAACGGCCGACATAGAATATCAAATCGCCAGGACGAATCGTATCTTCATCAACAGTCATACCTACCTCTGCCTGCGCACCAGAAAACTCTGGAAGCTGCACGCCAAAGAGTTTATACAGACACATTGTGTAACCTGAGCAGTCCACACCGCCCTCTGCCGTCAGCTGCTTGCCTCCCCAGACGTAAGTGCCGCCATAATATTCAAATGCTTTTCGAATAAGATCCTGTCGAGTTTCTGATACACCATCAAGTGAGAAGTAAATTGCTTCATCAAGGAAATATCCTGTGTAAACTGTTTCTCTTTTTACATATCCGGACAGCTCCGTAACAGCTTCGATCTCAACCCAGTCCTTTGTCTCTCCATTTATATCATAGCGCTCACCCTTTAAGAAAGTCGTAATAACGTCTGCACCTTCATTTGGCTCATATAATGCATCAACAGAATCTGTCAGGATCTCTGCCATATATTTCATACTTGAAAGCGCAAGCTTTCTTGCTTTCTCTCCTGTCGTAACATACTCAGCAGAAACATAACCTGTCGCACCGCCAGACTCAATCTTCATCCAGCCGTCCTTTTCCTCTAAGATTTCTACGGCACAATTTTTGAAAATTACACCGCAAATCTCATAATCAGTTGACGGTCCTTTTCTCATATTCAAATAATTGCGCACACCAGTGATCATACCGAGATTTTTATACTTTTCAAGAACAGCTTCCTTTGCCTCTCGAACTTCTTCACTCTCAGTTGATTCTTCCTCTGTGCTTTCCTCTTCTGACTCAGACTCATCTTCTTTTGTCTGACTTTCTGATTCAGAAGACATCTCCAGCTCTGACTCACTTTCAGACGTTTCCTCACTTTGTTTTTCCAAAACAGATTCCCCCTGTGAATCTTCGCCTGTATTTTTGTTATCAGACTCCTTTGTCTGTTCTTCTGTCTGTGTCACAACAGCAGCAGCCTCTGTTATCTTTGGCGGAATGGTCTGCGATTTTTCTTTGTTTTTCTCAAGATAATACAAAGCTCCAAGGCTCATTACGCCTGCCAGAAATAATATTGTCAGCAGCACAGCTGCAATCAGAAGTCCATTGCCTGAGCCTTTACGCTTTTTCTTCGATGAATCCTTCCTTTTTGCCATCGTTTCCCCTCTCTTCAAAATAAGTAACGCATGCAAGGGTATCTTTTTTTAACTGCTCTTTTAGTGCATCAAGGCCAGAAAAGCGCACCTCTGGTCTCTCATAATGGAAGAGACTAACCTCAATTTCCTCACCATACGCCATTTGGCTATATTGTAGCAGATGTGCTTCTAAAAGTAAATCAGATTTTGCGGCATCTTTTTCAACTGTTGGGCGATGACCAACATTTGTAATTGCCTGATATGTGTTTCCCCCAATCTTCACCTTTGAAAGATATACGCCTATTGGAACAAGCAGCTTATCTTCCGGCCAGACAAGATTCATTGTTGCAAAGCCTATAGTATGACCAATTGCTTTTCCGTGAATAACTGTACCACTAAGTGAAAACGGACGGTCAAGCATTTCACACGCATCCTCCATCTGTCCCTCACTGATGCATGCACGAATCCTGCTGCTGCTGATTGGCTCTCCTTTATAAGAGACCTTATCAAACACTTCAAATTCATAACCACATAAGGATGACATTTTTTCTAAAAGTGCTACATTTCCTTTTCGCTCATAGCCAAAACAAAAATCCGGTCCTGCTGCAACAAATGCCGCGCAAAGTTTTTTAAATAAAATTTCCCGGATAAAATCTTTTGGCGCAGTATGGCGAACCTTTTCGGTAAATGGATATTCAATGAGATAATCTATTCCATAAGCTTCTAGAAATTTCTTTTTCTCATCATTTGGTGTCAGCTGACGCACATCCTCACGTCCCGGAATTGGCGGCACAAAAAATGTGAACACTACAGTCTTTAGTCCCTGCTTTTTCTTTTCAAGCAAAGCATTTAAAAGACGCTGATGACCTTTATGGATTCCGTCGAATTTACCAAGCGTGACCGCGGTCTTCTCTGTGATTTGAAAATCCTCTGTATTGCAAATTACCTGCATCGTTGGTCTCCTTTTCTTTATCGCTGCCTGGTATTAATTTCGATAGAATATTTTTACAGGCTTCAGTAAACGACTGCTTTTGTCAAGATGATATACACCTATAAATTCGTCTAGTCCATTATTATTTAGATACAGGCGCACGCAAATATCATGACTGCAAACATCTATAGATGCCTCTTGTAACCCCAAAACAGCATTACTGCCTATCGCATTTCCATTTTTGAGCTGTTTTTCAAATTCGTTTGATGCGATTACTTTTGGAAAATGATCAAGGGCAGTGTCAATGCTAATTAAGCGGCTCTCCAGTTCATTTTTATCGGCAAGCTCTTTTATTTTTTCGAGTGTCAATGCCTGTTCTTTTGAAAATCCACCTGCCATAACTCTTGTTAAACTGCTCATGCAGGCTTCACAGCCAAGCTTTTTTCCGATATCGACACAAAGTGTACGGATATATGTTCCGGCAGAGCAGGTGACAATAAAACGTGCCTTGTTGTCTTTTACAGATAAAACCTGAATATCCTTTAACGTGACTGGTACTGCCTTTCGCTCAACAATTTTTCCTTCTCTTGCAAGCTGGTACAACTTTTTTCCATCAATTTTCTTTGCTGAATACATAGGCGGTATCTGATCATAAGTTCCCCCAAAGGAACAAATTGCCTGTATAATCTCTTCCGGTGTTTTTGAAACATCATGTGTCTTTAAAACATTTCCCCAGATATCCTCCGTGTCTGTTTGAACACCAAATGTTACCTCTGCCTCGTAAGTTTTCCAGTGATCCGGCAATAGATCAAATGTCTTTGTTCCAAGACCTAATCCGACAGCCAGAACACCTTTTGCCTGCGGATCAAGTGTACCAGTATGACCAATTTTTTTCTGGTGCAAAATACCTCTAAGCTTTGCCACAACATCGTGTGAGGTATACCCCTGCTCCTTCCAGACTGCAATTAGTCCATTATAATGCTCTGCCTGCATAGTCCTCCTTCGGAATGCGATTTACGATCTCCGTAATAATCTCATCCGGCTTCTTATGATAAAACGTGCATCCTGATGCACGAACATGACCTCCGCCGCCAAATGAAACTGCCAGCTCACTGACATTCACAACATGGTTTGAGCGGAAACTGCATTTCCATACGCCCGACTCTATTTCATATAAGAATACTGCTGTGTCTACACCACGAATATTTCGAAGCTCACTTACAACGCTGTCAAGTTCTGCTGATGTAATATGAAATCTCTCCATCTCCTTAGTTTCCATATAAGACCATACGAAAAAGCCATCAAGAAGCTGTGCGGCTTTAGATATTGCATAAGCGCTCGCCCTTGTTTCATTAAAGCTCTTCTCATAAAAAGTCTTCTGAATCAAATCAGTAAATGGAATGCCAAAGGCAATCAGCTTTGCCGCGCGTGTAAGTGTATCTGGTGTTACATTGGAATATTGGAACACGCCAGTGTCGTGAACCATTCCTGTATAAAGACACATCGCCACGTTGTAGTTGATCTTATCTTCCTCGAAAAGTGTATAAAGTACCTCACATGCAGAACCAATCTCACCCTTTACATAATTGACATCACCAAAAATAGGATTACTTATATGGTGATCAATCATTACACGCTTCTTTGCACTGTCAAAAAGTTCTTTTCCTGCACCAATACGGTCTAAATCTGCACAATCAAGTGAATATACCACATCATATACCTCAGGCTTGACAGTATGACGAATAACTGCTGTATCTGGGAGCATATCAAAAACAGATGGATATGGCTCTAAGTACACATCTGCCTCATAACCATAATTATCCTTTAAATAGTGATACAGGGCAAGACACGAGGAGATGCAGTCTCCGTCTGGATGAAGATGGCCTACAATTGCTGTCTTTCTAGCATTTGCAAACTCCGCACGCAGCATCTCTATTGTGTCGTTCGGGCGTTTTTCCATCGCTTATGCCTCCTTTCCCTCGGAGCTTTCTGCCGGCTCTTTAGCTGCAAGCTCATTTGCAACTGCATCAATCAGACCCGTCATATGAACACCATACTCGATGGACTGGTCTAACACAAAAGTAAGCTCTGGTGTGTTTCTCAAATTTACAGATGATGCAAGCATTCTTCTGATATAAGGCTTTGCATTTTTCAAACCTTCCATTGTGCTTTTTTGTGCTTCCTCGTTTCCTAAAACACTGATATAAGCCTTACAATACTTTAAGTCAGGCGTAACTTCTGCCATGACAACTGTTGTCATCGGATGGATTCTTGGATCTTTAATTTCCTGCTGGATAATACGGCTGAGTTCTCTCTGAACCTCAGCGTTAATTCTGATATTTTTAATACTATTTTTACGCATATTTTCTCCTTAACTATCTTTGAAAAGCCATGACATTGCTGCCATGGCTTTGTTTTGTTGCAGCTTATCTCGGAACCTCTTCCATGATATAAGCCTCTACGATATCATCAATCTGAATATCGTTGAACTTTTCAAATACAAGACCACACTCGTAGCCTTCCTTTACTTCCTTTACATCGTCCTTGAAACGCTTTAAGGATGCCAGTGAACCCTCGTAGATCTGCTCGCCTTCTCTGGAAATACGGATCTTGCAGCCTCTCTGGAACATACCATCTGTTACATAGGAACCAGCAATGTTTCCAACACCTGATGCCTTGAAGATCTGACGAACCTGTGCATGACCTATTACCTTCTCCTCGTAGATCGGATCAAGCATACCCTTCATAGCAGCTTCTACATCAGCGATTGCCTGATAGATAACGCGGTACAGACGAATCTCAACCTTCTCGCGCTCTGCTACTGATTTTGCCATTGCATCTGGACGAATATTAAATCCGATAATGATTGCATTTGATGCAGATGCCAAAGATACATCAGACTCATTGATTGCACCAACACCACTGTGAATAATCTTAACAACAACTTCTTCATTAGACAGCTTCAATAAGGACTGCTTTACAGCCTCAACAGAACCCTGAACGTCAGCCTTAACGATCAAATTCAGTTCCTTTAAGCTTCCTTCCTTAATCTGGGAATTTAAGCTGTCAAGAGTAAGCTGTGTCTTTGTATCAGCCAAAAGCTTTTCTCTATTCTCTTTAATAAAGGTCTCAGCAAAGCTTCTTGCCTCTTTCTCATTCTCAGTGTTGACAAAGATCTCACCTGCGTTTGGAACATCATTCAGACCAAGAATCTCAACTGGCATAGACGGAGTTGCTTCTTTTACTCTGCGTCCCTTGTCATCGATCATTGCACGAACCTTACCATAGCATGATCCTGCTGCAACATTATCACCAACATGAAGTGTACCCTTCTGAACAAGGATTGTTGCAACTGGTCCACGACCCTTATCAAGCTGTGCCTCGATTACAAGACCTCTTGCCTTACGATTTGGATTTGCCTTAAGATCCTTTAACTCTGCATCAAGCAAGATCATCTCAAGCAAGGTATCAATTCCCTCATGTGTCTTTGCAGATACTGGAACGAAGATGGTCTGACCACCCCAATCCTCTGCAATCAGCTCATACTCAGAAAGCTCCTGCTTTACACGCTCGATGTTTGCAGTTGGCTTATCAATCTTGTTTACTGCTACGATAATATCAACACCTGCTGCCTTTGCATGGTTAATCGCCTCGATTGTCTGCGGCATAACACCATCGTCTGCTGCAACAACAAGTACAGCGATATCAGTTGCCTGAGCACCACGCATACGCATTGCTGTAAATGCCTCATGACCTGGTGTATCAAGGAATGTAATATCCTGTCCATTGCACTTAACCATATAAGCACCGATATGCTGTGTAATTCCGCCGGCCTCTCTTGAAATTACGTTAGTTGAACGAATAGCATCCAGTAAGGAGGTCTTACCATGGTCAACGTGACCCATAACGCAGACAACCGGAGGTCTTGAAACCTTTGTCTCTTCCGGATCATCTTCTTCACGAAGAAGTTCCTCAATTACATCAACCTTTACTTCCTTCTCACAGATATAGTTAAACTCTAATGCAATTTCCTCTGCCTGCTCAAATGTCAGCTCAGCATTAATTGTCATCATGGTGCCCTTCATAAAGAGTGACTTTACGAGTGCTGCCGGCTGCTGCTTCATTGCTTCAGCTAACTCTGCCAGTGTTAAAGTCTCTGGAATTGTAATTGTCTTAATTCCGTCATCTTCTTCTGCCTTTGGCTGTGGCTCTGGCTTCTTACTGTTTTGCTGCTTCATCTTAGAGATATTGCGAGTATTCTCTGTGAATCTGGTATTCTTCTCCTGATTCTGTCTTTCCTTCTCGCGAATCTCACGCTCTTTCTTATTAAGACCTTTGCCGCCTCTTGCCTCGCTCTTGGTCATTCCTGTGCCCATAGAATCAAGATTTTCTCTCTCGGTTCTCTGACCCCTTGCACCGTCACGTCTCTGACCGTAACCACCCTGACCATTTCCATCACGTCTCTGGCCATCTCTCTGACCATAGCCGCCCTGACCATTTCCGTCACGTCTCTGGCCATCTCTCTGACCGTAGCCGCCCTGACCATTTCCGTCACGTCTCTGACCATCTCTCTGGCCGTAGCCGCCCTGACCGTTTCCGTCGCGTCTCTGACCATAGCCGCCCTGATTATTTCCGTCACGTCTCTGGCCATCTCTCTGACCGTAGCCGCCCTGACCGTTTCCGTCACGTCTCTGACCATAGCCGCCCTGATTATTTCCATCACGTCTCTGACCATCTCTCTGGCCATAGCCGCCTTCTCTTCTCTGACCGCCCTGGCCATTTCCATCACGTCTCTGACCATCTCTCTGGCCATAACCGCCTTCTCTTCTCTGACCGCCCTGGCCATTTCCATCGCGTCTTTGTCCATTCTGACCATTTCCGCCATCACGTCTGGAATTATCTCTTCTATTTCCATCGTTTGTGGATTTTGAATCATTTCTGTCGTTTTTTGTATTTTCTCTTGTCATAGTCTCCTTCGGTGCCTCAGTCTTTGCCATCTCCTGTGCTTTTTCTGCCGGCTTTGTGCTCTCTGTTCTCTCAGCAGCCTTTTCCTGCTTATCGACAGACTTTTCTGCCTTGTCACCTTCCGGCTTCTTCGCACTGTCTGGACGCTTCTTTTTAGAAATTGGCTTTGTGCTGTTTTCCGGATGAAACAACAGACGAAGCTTTTTCTTTGGTGCGCCATCCTTGTCAGCTGCAGCATCAGCTGGCTCTGCTGGCTTTTTGAATGCCTTACGCACTTCTTCTACCATTGTATCCTGAAGCATAGTTGCTCTTGTTACACCACTCATACCCTTGCTGGAGCATAAGCTGATAATTTCACTTTCTTCTCTTTTTAATTCCTTGGCTAAATCATGGATGTTCAGTTTTGCCATAAATGTATCACCGACCCTTTTCTTTACTTATTGTCCAACTGTTTCTCTATTGCTTTCGCAAAACCGCCGTCAAGAACTGCAAGCGATGCACGAAACTCCTTTCCGATTCCGTGACCGAGCAGTCCCTTCTGCGAGTAACATGCAAAAGGTACCTGATAATACTTACACATATCACTAAACTTCTTTTTCGTGTTATCAGAAGCATCCTCTGCCACAATAATCAGACGTGCCTTTCCTGTCTTCACTGCCTTTTCGGCTGCAAATTCGCCACTCGCAATTTTACCTGCGCGTTCTGCTAATCCCAAAAGGGATATTACTTTATCGTTCAATCTGCTCCAACTCCTTTTTCAGATCATCGTAGCATTGCTGCGAAACCTCTGTTTTTAAAGCTCGTTCAAGAGCTTTTTTCTTTCTGGCCAGCTCAAGACAGGCCATACTACTGCATATATATGCACCTCGTCCATTTTTCTTGCCAGTCAGATCAAATCCAATCGTTACCCTTTCAGGATCCTCACTCGGTGAGCAAACGATACGGATCAGTTCCTTTTTACTTTTTCTTTCCCCGCATCCCACACACTGACGCATCGGAATTTTTTTTACAGCGGCCACTCTATCACCTCTTATTCCTGAACCTCATTGTCCTGTGCTGTCTCCTCGGACTGCTCAGTTTCTTCTGCTGCGCTAAAGTCGATCTCATCAAACAGACCTTCCTCCTCAGCCTGGCTCTCACTCTTGATATCAATCTTATAGCCTGTCAGCTTTGCAGTCAGACGTGCGTTCTGACCTGCCTTGCCAATAGCAAGTGACAGCTGGCTATCTGGAACTACAACAAGCGCTGAATGCTCATCATCATCAACTGCTACGAAAATAACCTTTGATGGGCTGAGTGCATTCTCAATAAACTGTGCTGCATTCTCATCCCAATTGATGATATCAATTTTCTCGCCGCCAAGCTCATCTACAACAGCATTTACACGAGAGCTGTTAACACCTACACATGCACCAACAGCATCTACGTTCTCATCATGAGAACAAACAGCCATCTTTGTTCTTGATCCAGCCTCTCTGCTGATTGCCTTGATCTCAACAGTTCCGTCCTTAATCTCGGCAACCTCAGCCTCAAACAATCTCTTTACTAACTCCGGACGAGAACGGGAAAGAAGAATCTTTGGTCCCTTCGGCAGATCCTTTACTTCTACGACATAGAATTTCATTCGGGTATTGACCTTATATTCCTCACCCTTAATCTGCTCGCCTGCCATTAAGGTAGCCTCTGCCTTTCCAAGATTTACACTGACATTTACGGCAGTTGACTTTCCATCCTCGCCTCTACGCTCAAAATGTCTTGAAATTACACCGCTTACTAAATCTCTCTCCATTAATTTATAGCGCTCATAAACAGCACGATTTTCTTCCTCTCGCAGCTTCTGAAGGATAATTGCTTTTGCAATCTGTGCAGCAATGCGGCCAAACTCCTTGGAATTTACCTTTACATAAACGGTAGAACCATAAACAGCCCTCTTGTCAAGAATCTTTGCATTAGGAAGACTGATCTGAGTCTGCTGATCTTCTACATTCTCTACTACTTCCTTTGCCATATTGATCTCATACTCGCCTGTATTGTAATCCATATTTACGACAATATTGTCGCTCTTTCCAAAATGATGCTTACAAGCCTGAACAAGTGACTCCTCGATTGCCTTTAAGACAACTTCCTTTCTGATATTCTTCTCTTTTTCAAGGACATTTAATGCTTCCATCAATTCCGTATTCATTATGTTCTCTTTCCTTTCTCTATTTCCTTATCCACTCTTCACAAAGCAATGCAATATGAGTGAATCGTTACCTTGCTTTTAGAAATCTAGCGCCAGACGAATCAACGCAATGTTGCTTCTTTCAAGCACCAGTGTTTTTTCATCCTCCAGCATAAGGGTAACGGTTATCTTGTCGTATGCGTTAAGCAGCCCGGTATATTCCTTACAGCCTTCTACTGCACGAAACAGTCGAACTTCAACTTCTTCACCAATGCTTCTTGCAAAATCCTTATCCTTCTTTAATGGTCTTCCAAGACCCGGAGAGCTTACCTCTAAAATATAGCTTTCTTCAATACAGTCATCTGTATCTAAAATAGGATCTGCCTCACGGCTTACCACCTCACAGTCATCTACTGCGATACCGCCCTCTTTGTCAATGTAGACACGCAGATACCAGCTTCCTGCCTCTTTAACATACTCCACATCAACCAGCTCAAATCCATGCTTCTGTGTGATCGGCAAAAACAGATTTTCTGCATATGCTTCAATCTCTTCTTTTCTTCTCATACTCCTGCCCTTTCCCGCCGCAAGCCTAATTCTTGCCGTTTGCTGCAGCGTATCTGCCTGTTTTGCAACTACTCTCTGAATAGTTATATTTTCTTGTGGGTATTTACATAGAAAGAGTGGACTCGCAAGCCCACTCTTTACCATAAAAACCTATATAACCTTTATAACATATATTTTCCTAAAGGTCAAGTGTTTTTTAGTCTCCAATAATGTTTACAACGCGAACAGGTTCAGTACTGTAATTGTATTTACTGATAGTTACCTGACCAAGAGACAAAGCTGCATGAAGAATTTTGCCGTCTCCAAGATACATAACAACGTGATCAATTGTTCCTGTTGCATCAGCATAAAACAAAAGATCACCTGGCTTTGCTTCGTTAAGTGTAATCTGTGTGCCTCTTGTTGCCTGCTCACGCGATGTTCTTGGAAGAGAAAAGCCTGCACTCGCATAACACTGCTGTACGAAGCTTGAACAGTCAATTCCTCCTGTCAGACTTGTTCCGCCATACACATATGGTGTTCCAATATACTGCTCACCAAATGTTAAGATCTGCTGACGTGTCGGAGAACAATCTGAAATGCTGCTCCACGGAATTGCCTCAACAAGATAAAAGCCTGTCTTTACATAGTCCTCATTTATATAACCATATGTACTGTTAAATGCAATTTTCAGCCAGTCTCCGTCTTTTTCTTCCACTACCTGCTTTTCGTTTGCATTAAGTGTCGTCCAAACCTCATACTCAAGACCAGGACCGCTTCTGACATTTAGTTTTTCCGTTGTCACCTCAACCATCTGCATACAGTGCTCAAGTGCAACTTCCTTTGCCTCTTCACCTGTCACACAATTTTCAGACCAAATATAGCCATCAATACCGCCAGAGCTTATGTGCCACCAGCCGTTTCCCATATCCTCAACAAGCTCACCACCGGAATACTTTGTCAGCTTTCCGATAATAGTACCGTCTGTTGTTGGCTGATTTCTTACATTTAGATACGTATTGACCTTTGATGCAATAAACATATTCGTATAATGATTCCACACATCCTCGCGCGGATCTTCATGTTTTTTTACTGTTTTTTCTGCCTCAGAAGCCTTTGTGGCATCCTCTGTTTTTTCCTCTAAAGATGTCTCTTCGCTTTCTGCAACTTCCTTTTTGCTCTCGCTCTCAATAGTCTGCTTCAAATTTTGCTCTGCAAGTGTCTGCTGTTCATTTTGTTCAATTGCATCCTTTGTTTCCTCAGCCGAAGATAAAGAAGGCTTTTTGCCTTCAAAGATGCCAAATCCATTTGTCACATGAAAAGCAGCCGCTACCACTGCAATAAGTGCCCAAATCACTACAATAACTAACACAATTTTTGTCATACGCTTGTTGCGGCGGCGACGTTTTATTTCTTTTTCCTTGCGTCTTCGAAATTCTGCCATCCGAGGGGTTTCCTCATACTCTGGTCTTTTGTGCTCCATGAATCTCACCTTTCTGATGCTGCCCTGCAATACATAACCATATGCTGCTTACTTTACCTGTTCAGGCTTGGCATCTCTTTTCTTCTTTGTAAGCTTGCTTAGTTCAATTTTTCTTCCCTGAACTTCTGCAAAAACTTTTTCTTTTGCATCAAAGGAATCAGCAAATACAACCTCTTCCCCTTCTTCTAGTTTCAATGCTCTTGTACCTGCTGCAGTTTTTTTCTGAAGCGGAACCTCTTCTGTTGAAAATTTAATTGCATGCTTTTTATTTGTCACAACTGCGACAAGCTCTTTTGAAGCATCTAAAATCGCAACAAGCGCATCGCCTTCTCCAAGCTTCGCCGCTGCAATCATTTTCTTTATGCTGATCAGCTCTGCTCCCAATGTTTTTCTAACCAAACCATTCTTTGTCACAAAAATGAGTGTCTTTTCCTTTATGTCCTCATCGCTAAATACTGTGAGAATTGTTTCATCAGCACTGCTATAGTTACACAAATTGTCAATCGGCGCACCCTTATCCTTGACCTTTCCAAGCGGAATTGCATCAGCCTTCAAATAATGAAGAATACCTTCCTTTGTGAATACAGCAAGACGTGAGTTTGTCTTACATGGCACAAAACGCACATTTTCGCTGCGAAGCTGTTCCTCATTTTTATCAAACAGCGCCTTATCTACAAGCTTTACATAGCCAAAACGGTTCATAACAAATACGACATCTGACACTACAGCCGGCTCTTCTTCAAATACAGCAAGAGATGCATTTGTAACTTTTGTGCGTCTTGGCACCTGATAATGTTCACGTATGCTGTCTAATTCCTTTTCGATTGTCTGATACATAGCCTTTTTGCTGCCTAAAATGCGCTCATATGAAGCAATCTTTGCAATCGTCTTTTTATGTTCGTCCAAAAGTGCCTGTAACTCAAGTCCAATTAGTTTGGATAAGCGAAGCTCCAAGATAGCAGTTGCCTGTGCCTCTGTAAACAAAAGCTTTGCAGCCTGTCTGCGTGATTTTTCAGTGCGGAAATTGATACCCTCTGTGATTCCTTCTGACAGACATGCCTTTGCCATCTTTAAAGTCTTACTTCCGCGGATAATTTCAATAATCAAATCTATCACATCAACTGCACGAATAAGACCTTCCTGAATTTCTCGCTTGTTTTTCTCTTTCTCAAGAAGACTTGTATATTTTCTTGTGTTAATATCAACAAGGAACTGAATGTGGTGTGTCAGAACTTCCTTTAAGCCAAGAACCTCTGGTCTTCCATCTACAATAGCAAGCATATTGACACCAAATGTGTCCTCTAACTTTGTTTTCTTATAAAGACCGGCAAGTATACGCTCTGCATCAGCACCCTTTTTCAGCTCGATCTCAATGCGAATACCTTCTTTTGAGGACTGATTTGAAATGTCCACGATATCCGGAAGCTTTCTCGACTCTGCAAGTGCTGCCACATCGCTAAGGAATTTTCCAATATTGGCACCGACCATTGTATAAGGAATCTCCGTAATTACAATTTTGTCACGGTCGCTCTTTCTTTTTCCGCGCACAATCTCTGCCTTGCCGCGTATTCTTATTTTCCCTCGTCCTGTCTCATAAATAGAAAGCAGCTCGTCCTTGTTTGTCACAATACCGCCAGTCGGAAAATCAGGTCCCTCAATAATATCTAACAAATCTGCCGTAGTCGCATTAGGAAATTCCATCAGCAACTTTTCTGCATTTATGATCTCTCCTAAATTATGTGGCGGTGTACTTGTCGTCATACCAACTGCAATACCTTCGGAACCGTTAATTAAAAAGTTCGGAACACGAACAGGAAGAACAGATGGCTCTTTTTCTGTCTCATCAAAGTTTGGAACAAAATCCACAATATTCTTATCCAGATCTGCCAGATACACTTCCTGTGTAAACTTCTTTAAGCGTGCCTCTGTGTAACGCATTGCCGCAGCACCGTCGCCCTCTATGGAACCAAAATTTCCATGTCCGTCAACAAGTGCCATTCCCTTCTTGAAATCCTGAGAAAGTACAACAAGTGCATCATAGATGGAGGAATCACCGTGAGGATGATATTTACCCATCGCATCACCGACAATACGCGCTGATTTTCGATGCGGCTTGTCTGCATTTAAGCCTAACTCATCCATCGCAAATAGAACTCTTCTTTGAACAGGCTTCAATCCGTCTCTGACATCTGGAACTGCACGCGCCGTGATAACGGACATCGAGTAGTTTATGAAGGATTTTCGCATTTCTGACGAATATTCCGTTGTAATGATTGTTTCTGCCATTTATATTAAATTCCATACCTTTCTTAGTATTTTGTGTATTATAATGCCTACGAATTGCTCCGTTGCTACGCAACTCTCGCAATTCCAAAAAACCTTCGGATTCGCTAATTTTAGTAAGAAACAGCACATCCGCGCCTATCATGCGCAAAACCGCCCTGTCGGGCTTAATCTCTGCTTCGCAGCTGTTTTGCTTATGAGGCGGCGCTCCTTTCTAGCACACCATTCAGAAAAAACATGCAAGCATGTTTTATTCTGAACGACTGTGCTAGAATGAGCTGTTAAATCATATATCAAGCTGTGCTTCGCGGCCATGCTTATGGATAAATTCTCTTCGCGGCTCAACATCGCTTCCCATCAAAAGCTCTGTCATCTCATTTGCAAGTCTGGCATCTTCGATTTCGACACGCTTTAAGCAACGGCTCTCTGGATTTAATGTTGTCTCCCACAGTTGGGACGCATCCATCTCTCCAAGTCCCTTATAGCGCTGCAAAGTGAAATCTTTATGCGTTTTTCTGTATTTATCAAGCGCAATGTCATCATAAAGATACTGTTCCTGACCGCGCTTTGGCACTGCCTTATAAAGCGGCGGCATTGCGATATAAACATGACCCTCCTGAATCAGTTCCGGCATAAAGCGGTAGAAAAATGTCATTAAAAGCGTACTGATATGCTCACCATCGACATCGGCATCGGCCATTATAATAATTTTGTCATAGCGAAGCTTAGAAATATCAAAGTCGTTTCCATATCCTTCTGAGAAACCACAGTTAAATGCCTGAACCATGGATTTAATTTCTGCATTTGCAAGCACCTTGTCAATAGATGCCTTTTCTACATTTAAGATTTTTCCTCTGATTGGAAGAATCGCCTGATAACGTCTGTCTCTGGCAGTCTTTGCCGAACCGCCTGCTGAATCTCCCTCTACGATAAAAATCTCACAAAGACTGCTGTCCTTGCTCTCACAGTTTGCAAGCTTTCCATTTCCATCAAATGAATATTTTTGCTTTGTCAGCAGATTAGACTTTGCCTTTTCCTCTGCCTTTCTAATCTTTGCAGATTTTTCTGCACAGCCAATAATACTCTTTAGCACCTCAACATGCTTATCAAAGTAAAGCTCTAGCTGCTCTCCTGTTACGTTAATTACTGCCTTTGAAGCATCCTGACTTCCAAGCTTTGTCTTTGTCTGACCCTCAAAAATAGGATCTGGATGCTTAATTGCAATAATAGCAGTCATACCGCAGCGCGTATCTGGTCCTGTAAATTTTGCAGGATCCTTTAAAATGCCAAGCTCTTTTGCATAGCTGTTTATTTCCTGCGTGAATTTTGTCTTAAAACCAGTCAGATGTGTTCCGCCGTCTGTATTGTAAATATTGTTGCAATAGCTAAGAAGCTTTTCTTCAAACAGATCCACAAACTGGAATGCAACTGTTACCTCTATTCCATCACTCATTCCTGTATAGGTGATAATATCATGAACTGTTTCCTTGCCCTTATTCAGCTCGCGGATATAAGCAGAAATTCCATCTGGCTCATAATAGGTAATACTCTCCTCCTCACCGCTTCGCTTGTTATTAAAGACAATTTCCAGACCTGGATTTAAATAAGTTGTCTCATGCAGACGACTCATAATTGACTGTGCTGAAAAACGTGTTCGCTCAAAAATTTCAGCATCTGGCTTAAAATTAATCCATGTTCCAGTTTCCTTTGTTCTTCCTTTTTTCGGGAGAAGGCCGTCCTTTAGTTCAATTACAGGCGTTCCTCTCTCATATTTATCATAATAAACCCATCCGTCTTTTGCGATATGGATCTCCAAATATTCAGAAAGTGCATTGACAACGGAAGATCCTACACCATGAAGTCCTCCGCTTGTTTTATATGCTGTGTTATCAAATTTACCTCCTGCATGCAGCGTCGTAAAAATAACACGCTCTGCAGATACACCAAGCTTGTGACGATCAACAGGAATACCACGGCCACTGTCCTTTACCGTAACAGATCCATCATTTTCCAATGTCACCTCTATATGATTACAAAAACCTGCCAAATGCTCATCAACGGCATTGTCTACAATCTCATATACCAAATGGTTTAAACCAGAGACAGATACGCCTCCTATATACATACCTGGACGCTTGCGGACTGCTTCAAGTCCCTCAAGCACCGTAATACTGTCTGCATTGTATACGTCTTTTTTTGCCATCTATATTTCCTTCCTTATCTCATCATCTCAATCATCTCTTATATCCGTTAATTTTATACCATTGAGTGATTCTTTCTGTCAAGCTGTTTTCCGAATGAGATGTCCCGCAAATTGGAACTTCCCACTCATTTATACTTGTTTTATGAACTTATGTTTGGTTTTATTCTTAAAAAAAATGCTCTGCAACTGCAGAGCATAACAGCTTGTAGGAGAATCGAACTCCTGTTTTCGCCGTGAGAGGGCGACGTCTTAAC
>ENA-ORMN01001030-ORMN01001030.1-human-gut-metagenome-genome-assembly--contig:-NODE-1030-length-29625-cov-6.453771_pt1 | contig 29625 bp, 18 predicted proteins | sample MGYA00242102_ERZ508993 | MGnify/ENA primary metagenome ERZ508993 (study PRJEB26280, sample SAMEA2338770) | human gut metagenome | biome: human gut; feature: human-associated habitat; material: faeces...
CCGCCCAAAAGACGGCTTAAAGGTAAACCCGTAACAGGGTGTAGAGGGCTTGTGATGGTCCTTTGAGGCGTTCTACCATGTCTCAAGAAGCCCCGCCCGTTCGCAAGAACGCGCGTGGGAGTATCACACTATGATTTTTTTTGATTGAAAATAACATTTTTTTCTGAAAGTGATTTTTCTCATGTTCCCTTTTTTTAAACTGCGTGCTATACTAGTGGAAATGTAAATTTCGATTGATGGGGGATTTCATCCAATGCATAATAATACAAAAAGAGGTCAGCTAAAAAAGCTGTTACTTGCTCTTGGACTGTCTGGCACGTTCTTTTTAAACGCATGTACTTCAAATGCACCTTCTAATCAAACTATCGTTACATCTACAGATGACTATGAAGCGAACTTGGCTGCCAATGAATCCGAGAGCTTTTATGAAACAGAATCTGAAACTTTTGACAGAGAAGCACTTTACCGAACTGATGATGACAACAAGCCTGCTGAGGGCTGGATTACAAATGCTGACGGCACTATGGGCTACTGCCAGAATGGCTATCTTTTGACTGGATATCAAATGATTGATGATTCACGCTATCTTTTTTCTGATGACGGCATAATGCAAACAGGCCGCTACACAGATGAAAATGGTGATACATATTGTTTTACTGATGATGGTCGCCAATATTTTTGCTCTACTGTAAAATGCAATGATGGCTATTATTATTATTTCGGTGAAGATGGAAAAGCTGTGACAGGGAATTTTACTTTTCCTGACGGCGCTACTGGTATGACAGATGAAAATGGACATGTATATGTAGGCTGCCACCGTATCGGTGATCTCGTCTACGATTTTACCTCACAGGGAAAGCTTAGGCACACTGTTGACGCCACAAAGCCAATGGTTGCGCTGACGTATGATGATGGTCCTTCCACGCAAAATACACAGATCATTCTTGATACGCTTACAGCAAATGGTGCCTATGCTACATTCTTTGTTCTTGGCAGGAATGTAGAACGCTGCGCGGATATTATCCAAAATATTGAAAATTCAGGTTCTGAAATTGGAAATCATACCTACAATCATTATAAAATTACAAATATGGATGCACAGGTAACAGATCAGGAAATCAGCAGTACAAGCTCCTATGTGCAGATGATTACAGGAAACCGCCCATGCATAATGAGACCGCCGACAGGCGCAACTGATGATGTTTCATGTGCCAATGTAGCAGCTGTTGATGACGGTTATCCGCTTATCATGTGGTGCGTGGACACAATTGACTGGCAGCATCATGATGTGGCAACCACATGCGATACAATAAGAAGTAAGGTAAAAGACGGCGCCATTGTGCTTATGCACGATATGGAAGCATCCTCTGCGCAGGCATCCCAAATTATCATCCCAGAACTGATTGCTGCCGGCTATGAGCTCGTTACAGTCAGTGAAATGGCGGCTGCAAGAGGCGGCATGGTACCAGGTCAGGTTTACAACTATTTTGATCCAGCGCTTGGGCAGACACAGGCAGAAACTGAAATACAGCCAGAGACAGCTACTTTAACATCGGTGGAAACACAAGCGCAGCAATCCGAGGTCGAGACACAAGCACCAACGTCAGGACAATCTCAATGTGAAAATCAGACCGAAGGCTCACAAACTGCTGAATCTGCACCAGATACTACTTCAGCAAGCAATTCCTCAGATGACAGCCTCTCGATTATCTTTCCGTGGGCGAAATGAAACAGGCGGCCAATGGCTGCCTTATTTTTCTTTGGGCAAAGTAAATTTACTATTATTTTTCAGGCTACTTTCTTGCCGCCTGTTTTATTGCATTTTTTTACAAATTGCAAATCTTGTTCACCGAAGTGATGTGTTCAGGCGAAACTCCCTGCTTTGTTTGCAGTGAATATCATTAATCTCACAATACACAATTGCTGCCTTGTCAGTCGGACCTTCTGACAAAATCTTTCCATCTGGTGAAACAACCATACTCGGTCGCCTTAGATCTTCAATTGGCATCCAATACGGAACTGCCATTGCTGACGCTACAAAAATACCATTTTCATAGGCTCTTGCCGGACCATAAATCCACTCCCATCCCCATGTCGGACACACAATTAGATCAGTGCCCATCTTTGCGAGATTTCTTGCCATCTCAGGAAACTGCATATCCCAGCAGATAGCAGTTCCGACACGACCAAATTCGGTATCAATGGTGTGAAGCGTCTGCCCCGGTGTAAAAATTTCAGATTCATCTCCTGCCAGATGAATCTTATGATACACGTCTTTTATGCGTCCATCTCTGCCCCAGAAAACAGTACTATTATAGAGTTTTCCTTTCTCTTTTCGTGCCAGTCCGGCAAGAATCATTACACCGTACTTTGCTGCAATTGCTGCAAAACGAGCCTCCTCATTTGTTGGCACATTATAATCGGATTTGTTATTTTTCTCATTTGATATCTCTTCCTGCTCTTGGCTCATCTCCTGATACAAATCAGCATATGGCACTTTTATTTTTGAAAAATGACCACTGTAATTTACTACTTCTGTTGTCGCAATCAGGTTAGCTCCCTCTTTTGCCGCTTCTTCTGCCATGCGAAATACTTCTTCCATGTATTCATGTCGCAGCTGCAATACCTCTTCTGTATCAAAAGTCCGTGTCCCCGGAAAATTGTAAAGTTCATTTTGCTTTGTTTGAATCAATGCGATTTTCATGTTCTGCCACCTTTCTGTTTTTATAGTTTTTATTTGTTTTATCACAGATATTGTAAGTTTTACAGTTTGTTTTTTACAGATTCATACTTTCATCAACTTTTTGTCTTGTTTTTCTCTCTACTTTCTTTATACTAGAAAACAAAGTAAGTGAACTATAAATGGGAATGCGAACCAAAAACAAGAAACGAAGACAATCCCAAACAAAACTAGAAATAAAGCAAAGTCCAAATACCAAATAGAAAGGAACGATTTCACTATGAAAAACCTATTTAACATTTTTAATCCAGATAATAAGATTGCAAATTTTCTGACAAAAATCATGTATCTGGCATGGCTCAATTTCTTGTGGCTGATCTGTAGTCTCCCCATCGTAACGATTGGTGCTTCCACAACTGCAGTTTACTACACTGCTATGCGCATGGCACGAGATGACGAAGGTTATATTGCAAGAGATTTCTTTCACTCATTTAAAGAAAACTTCTTGCAGGCGACTGGTGTATGGCTGATCGTGCTTGCCTTCTTTGGCATGATCTGTTTTAACTGGTGGACTCTTTCTGGCAGCCCAAATGATCTGCTTCGCATTGCTTCACACCTGTTTTTAAGCCTATTTGTGATTTTTGCGCTGATCTCTATTTATTTCTTTCCGCTATTGTCCCAGTTCGATATGCGAATCATGGAACTGCTTCGCTGCAGCCTTTTTATATCACTCAAAAATATTCACTGGAGCATCTGCCTTGTTATTCTTTTATTTGGCGGCAGCGCTTTGATGGTATTAAAGTTTTATCCACTTGTTATATTCGGATTTCCGTTAATTGCATTTTTACAGTCTTATATTTTTAACAGAATTTTCCGCCAGTATCTTCCTGACCATGAGTTTACGCCGGGCAGCGTAGCTGTAATGAATGATACAAAATGAGAAATGACAATTAACTTAAAACACCACTAGAAAAAATGTCATCAAACAAAAAAAGATCTCTGGATTCCTATCTCAATCTTGATTTTGGGGAATTCAGAGATCTTTTTGTAATATATTACATGTCTATTTTATTACCACATGAAGTAATCATTTCCTCTAAGCTTTAATACAGCCTCGATGAAATAGAAATCTGCATACACCATTGTAAAATGGTGATCTGGACTATGATAAGCGCCCGTGCAGTTTAATACGATTGAATCACAATCTGTTCCCCAGTTTGCTCTTGTCTGATCAATTGCCTTTAAGATTTTAACTGCCGCTCTTATGTACATATCTTTTTCTAATTCCGGCACATGCTTTGCAAGCTCAATCAGTCCGTTTGCAATGACGCATGCTCCGCTGGAATCCTCCCATGCCGGCTCCTTCGGCTGTCTGAAATCAACTGGAATGATGCCATTGTCCGGAATATTTGCCATAATATAGTGCGCAATACGCTTTGCGGTGTCAAGATATTCCTGCTTACCAGTATGAATATAGCTAATCATAAATCCATATACCGCCCAGCCTTGACCACGTGTCCACGCTGATCCCTCGCAGTACCCCTGACCACCGTAAGCTCGAACAAATTCGCCAGTCTCTGGATTAAACTCTATGATGTGATTTACGGATCCATCTGGGCGTACAAAATATTTCTGTGCCGTATCGGCATGGAGCATTGCAATCTGACGAAAACGAGAATCTCCAGTCTCCTCAGATGCCCAGTAAAGGAGAGATAAATTAAGCATACAGTCAATAATTGCCCAGCCTCTTGTATCGTCATCTGATCCCGGAATATCATTCCATGCACGAATGTACTGACCAACTGGATTAAAACGTCCTGCTAAAAGATTTGCTGCATGAAGCGCACGCTTTCTTGACTCTTTGTTGTGTGTCAGATCATAATCTGCTGCCGCAGTTGGTCTCCACATAAAACCAACATCATGATGTAAGCCGTAATAACCATCAAAGCAAGTATCCATCTTTTCCTCGGAGATTCGCGCAATTTCAGCGTAGCGCTCGCGTCCGGAAGCCTGATACATCATCCACAAAATACCGCCCCAGAAACCATTCGTCCACCAGTTTAGGCCATCATCTGCTCTCCACTCTTTTGACAGATCACTTCGATCATCATGTGTTCCATTGATTGTCAGATATGGGATCTTATCCTTTGACTTTTCGCTGACCCACTGCATTTTTGTTTCAATCTTTTCATAGACCTGATCAATCCACTGCTGCACCTGTGGTTCTAAGGCTCCTACCCCCTGTGCATTTTGTACATGCTTTCCTGTAACTTGTGTTGTCTGTGTCATGTTCCAATCCTCTCTTTCTTTTCATTTCTTTATTGTTCTTTCTTGTCTTGCCTTTGTTATTTTTTCTTTTGACTAACATTTGAGCAAACTAATTTGCTTCATATGGCGCAATCGTGATGGCAACTCCATCCTCTGCCTTTGCCTTTATGCGAAGATACAAAAGATCGGTGTGATCATTCGCTCCCGGTGCCATCGGTGTTGCGCGTCCCGACTCGATCACAGCAGACTCTGCATTTGAGTGAATTGTAATCTTAATTTTCACACCATAATATCCGTCTGCCAAAATTTCATTTTCATTTTGTACTGCTGATTTTGCCAGAATCGGAAGATTAAACAAAACATTGCCTGAAAAATCAGTAACAACATCTTGTACTGTAACCGTCTCAGCACGATGGTCAATCGTGATCGTGCGATGCTGCAAACCGCATCCCTTTGGATTTTTAATTTCCACAGAGATGCTTTCGCTGTTGTCATTCTTATCATTAAGGCAAAGCTGTGTAACTTTGCTGCAATCCGGGCCGTCATTCCAACCACGCTCAAGGCTGTATGTACCTGCGCTCAGATTTATAAAGCCTGCTGTCTTTTGTATCGGTCCGTGCGGTGGTGCCTCAAACTGCATGACAGCATGTGAGTACGAGCAGATATGCCATGGCGTGCTTGCCTCAAAATAGCCTTCAATTCCAGAGTCCATTATAACAGGAATACAATGATAATAATAAATGAAAGCACCTTGATCTTTATGACCATGTCCAATATTTTTCGGGCTGGACATTACAGCCAAATAATTCTCCTGCGGTGTGCCAAATTGATCACGAAATACATAGATTCCTGAATTTGGGAATGATGCACAGGATTTAAGATCAATACTAGCTTGTGCATTTGCCCCACCCTGCAGTGTAGACGAATACATCAAATTCTCTAATGTTACCGATTCACCCCAAAAACCCTTCACTGGCTTATTTGCACGACACCATGTCGCGTACATTTTCTGAGCGGTGTCACAATCATACTGTGCCACCTGATCACAGTACAAACCATATAACGCAAACTCGGTTCCATTTCCAAGCTTATGATCGCCAAACGGCGGTGTGGCAATGCAGTCATTAAAATATGCATATGGCGGTGTCTGCGTGTACAGTGGATAACGAAACATATCAATAAGTCCCGGCATATTAGCATTCTTTGAGATAAACCAATTTTCTCCAGACTCACGCTCCCACAGTCTTGCATACAATGAAAAATGCTCCAGCGAAGCAAAATGGTAACGAGGTGATTCCGGCCATGAGCCATCTGCATTTAATTTATAGTCTAACTGAGCCCGAAGCACTGCCTCGGAATTATACATCCAAAGCTTTCGATTTGGAAAATCAGGAATTGCCATCATAATAGCTGAGCTTCCGATGTGCATATCGGTTTGCCAGTTGCTGCTTCCACGCTGTGCCCGCTCCTTTGTCAGAAGTGTACGGTCACGAAGATCTGCCAGATAACGCAGCATATAAGAAACAAGACCGTAAAAGCGCTCCCTTTCTTCCTTATTCCATACTCCGCTGTCACGAATCATCGAATATGCTACAGCTATTGTAAATAGGATTCTTCCTCCCTGCACTCCGCCGTAAGCATCGCTTCCCTCCGGACGCTCGTTGTAACGCAGCCAGTGATGCGCACCCTGACAAAAATCATCTAAGAAATGAAGCATCTCAATCTTTGACTTTTCTGCATATGACGTATCTTTTGTATACCAGTAACAAATTGCATCACACTGAGTGTACAGATTGTATTTTTTCACATAAAGCCATGACTTGCGATTAAAGTTTTCCTCGCGTGTGCCAAGCTTATTTCCCTCTTTGTCAAAGAATGTCAGCTCAATCTGCATACCCTTTTTTAACTTTCCATCCTGCTTTGCATCAAACATTACCGTGTAAATCGCGTCGTCTCGCAGCAAAATCTCTTTGTCATATGTCCACACGGCCTCGTGATCGGATGTTTTATTGAACAGTGTTACTTTGCAAACTGCTGTCTCACGTTCATTCACTTCCAAACTATTTGCTGTCTCAATATCAAGATAGATATTCTCTCCCTCTGAAGCCTTTAAGCCAATATTCCAAACCTGAATGTTACCAAGGCCATCGCGCTCATTGTCCTCGCGAGGCAGTCGAAGTGCAAACGATGCTGACACGGTTCCCTTTGGAACTGCAAAACTTGGGCGATTGCCTGCGCTTGTCTCAATGACAAATTCGCGGTTTAACTGCTCATAATTATCACTTGTGGCAAAGAGTGCGCTGTACGCTGATTTTCTTTGTTCAAGAGACGCGCTGTCAGCAAGCGCTTTTATCTGCTCGTACTGACCCTTCGTGAGAGGATCGGACTCGATTTTATGGCGAATTTCCTCCATCTGAGCTGCACTAAGAAGAAGGTTTCCGCCAGATTCTAAACCAATTTCGCTGCGAAGCACGCGTGAGGTGCGAAGGTCCCACAATGCATTCAGGCAAGCTGCCAGAGCCTTCGCAATTGCGGTTGTATCATTTGGATTTGCGGTTATATCATCCATATTGACACTGTTATCAGCAATATTTTTCTCGTTTTCTTCTCTGATTTTTGTCAGTTGATTTAATGCCTGTAAAAGCGCCTCTCCCGCTGATTTGCTATACTGGCCGATTGAATCTCCATAGGTGACATTAGACAGAAATTCACGGCATATTTTTTCATAATATTCGCAAGTCTCTGCCATAGACAGCTCAAACTTTCCAGACTGATTCACATAACTGTTTTCATCAATCTCAGAAGCAACAAGCGACTTTCGCAAATCCTGCGTTTGAAACCATGCCAGCGCATCCTCTAATCCATATGTACTGTAAACCTTTCCCGGCTCAAACCAGACGGATGCCATCGTATAACGCTTCTTTGCAAACTGGCAAGCATCCTCTTTGTTCCAATGCCAATTGCCAAACTCGCGTTTCGTTGTGAACGGTAATACTCCACTTTCGTCATTTTTGTCATTTTCATCTTGAGCTACTGCTGCCTCTGCCTGCTGTATCATATCCTCCAATGCAAGCTGCGCAACGTGCGTTGTATAAGGACACAAGTCCGTAAGACACGCTTTCGCCTTGCTGATCAGCTGCCTCAACTCATTTTCTATCATCTTTCGATCTGCCTCCTCACTTGTCTCTGACCTCGATTGTTCCGCTCACATGACTGCACTCCTCAATAAGAAATGGCACACGCTCATCCTCATTTTCACAATCGCATACCACGTGATCCAACGTCAGTCCATCCACTCTTCGGATATCCACAAATGCACACCGGCTCCAGTCTGGCCAATAATTCTCAGTCTGTTCTGGATACTCAGTTGGAATCTCCGATGCCTTCACGCCGCCAATGCTGTGATAAAACACATCTCGAAGTATCAGATCGCGAATTGCATGATCCTTTGCTGCGTCAACGCGAATGCCATTAAACTTTGGCTCACCCATGATGTCATCGGTAAAGCGATACTGCTTTTCGCTCATGCATGCCTCGTCCACTGCGGTAATTCCACTGACGCGAATGCGTTCGATCTTTCCCACCTTTGGCATCGCAGTAAGCTCCACAGAACTTCCCAGATCATCTGGCTCGAAGCGCTGATTCAGCAAGAAATATAGTGGTCTTCGCACATTTCGCATCGTAACATTTTCGATCAAAATATCACAAATCACACCGCCCTCGGTACACTCAATCTTAATTCCCTCGCGATAAATTCCATGCATCGTGCAATTGCTGATCACGACATTTTGAATATCACCAATAGACTTTAAACCGATGCGAATGCCTGCGCACACGGATGTAAATGCGCAGTTTGTGATATGAATATCCTCTGTTGTCTGGCCACTTGACTGCAGGCATAAATTATCATCAGTTCCTTTTATGTGACAATCAGATATCCACACATGACGGCAGCCGTCAAAATCAAGTCCGTCACCATTGTAGCGTTTTTCATTTCGGATATCCACACCATGTACCCAGATATACTCGCTGTCAAGAAAACACGTTGTCCACGCTGCGGCATTCATCAAACGCAGATGCTCCAGATGAAACTGCTTACAGTTCAGAAGGCGTAACATCATCGGACGATATTTATCCCCTGCATTTGGAAAGCTTTCCGCGTTACCATCAATCATTCCATATCCAATCAGACCAAAATCCTCTGCATCTTGTGCGAACAAAAAGCAACGATCCAATTCGGTCTCATTGCGGTAGCGATTGTGATGCGTGTCTGTCCCATAATCAAAAATCTCTGGGCTTGCCTTTAACAGTGCCGACTCTGCAATTTCCAGATAGACATAGCTCTTTAAATATAAGGTTCCGCTTAAAAATGTGCCATCCTCAAGCAGCACACGTCCGCCGCCATTTTGCGCACAGATATCAATCGCACGCTGAATCGCTGCGGTATCTTTTGTGACGCCATCTGCTTTTGCGCCAAATTCCTTTGCTCTATAAACTGCCATTTTATTTTTCCTCAAGTTCAATAGTATTGTAAGATTTCAGAATTTCATTTGCAAAATCATTTTTGTAAAGTTCTGATCAATTACACATTTTTATATGAGAACCAATCAAAATCTGCGGCTTTTCCAAATCCAGTTAGATCCTGACAACAAATTCCTGCCATTGCTCCTGTAAACCATCCTTCGTTGCATGCCTCGTCTGACAAAATGCTTGCATCGAGCACTGGACCAATCGCCTGATAATTTTGATTACCTACCGCATAGAAAAACTGCGCCTTGTCGTAGTCAACGGCTGCCTTTAAATAGACTGGTTTTCCTGATTCAATCGGCACAAAACCAGCAGGATATTCATATTTTTTATTCTCTGCAGTTAACAGTGTGATACATTTTCCCTCATCCTCATCAAATGTGACATGCAGATAAAAATAGTTGTCCTGATCGTACATCAAAATCAGTCCTGCCATCTGCTTAAACACCTCTGGCTCAAACTCCACGCATGTCGCAGTCTCGAAGCAAAACTCTTCCCATCTTCTTGCGATCAGACTCTGATTAAATTTTGAGGAAAGACCTTCCTGTCCACGAAGACGTAAATAGCCAGAACGCTCGGTGAGTGACCAATAGCCCGGTGTTAGCGGTTGGCGAAGTGTCTGATAGACCACCGACAGACCTGACGGATCATCAAAATCATCAAACATGCCATCACCAAATTCTTGCTGATCGTGCTGCTTCTGCTGATTTTTCTGCTCTGCCTGAGCCTTGTCAGCTAGTTCATCCGGCACCTCTGTCTCCAAATCAGGAAGCGTTGTTCCATTTGCCAACACCAGCCAGTCGTCCTTTGTCCATTTCATTTTCTGTATACACGTTTCTCTTCCTAGTGTGTAACGTCTTGCCCCTGCAAAGCGCGGTGCATCCATTGGATTTCTATTCTCAAGTGCACGACCACACAGATGAACTGCATACCACTCACCGTTTTGTGTCTCAACAAGATCGCAGTGTCCAGATTTTTGAAGCAGGAAATCTGGATGCTCTCTTGCTGTCAAAATAGAATTTCCCTCATACCACTCATATGATCCCCAGACATTTTTGGAGCGAAGAATCGACTGTCCGTGCAATTCTCCGGTTCCAGTATCTGCTGCAAACAGATAATACCAATCCTTTCGCTTGAAAATATGCGGACCTTCCAGATATACTTTATCTGCGCAGAAAATTTCCCTGACAGGTCCTACCATCTTCTTTTGCTCGTCATCATACTCCTGCAATACAAGACGCCCTACATATTTTTTCGGCACGCGATGATCAGTCACCATGCTGACCATATATTTTCTTCCATCGTCATCGTGAAACAGCGATGGATCAAATCCAAAATTGTTGAGTGCAATTGGCTCTGACCATGGACCAAGAATGTCAGTGGCAGTCACAAGAAAATTGGCAGTATCGTACATGTTGCAATAAAAAGATTTTACCACGGTATAAACCAAATAAAATGTTCCATTGTCATAGGTAAGACATGGTGCCCATATGCCCTGTGAGGCACCAACACCGCGCAGGTCTAGCTGTGACTGGCGATTTAATGGTGACGGCAGCTTTTCCCAGTGCACAAGATCTCTTGAATGGTGGAGGCTTACGCCCGGCCACCACTCAAAAGTTGAGTTTGCTATGTAATAATCATCCCCCACCCGAACAATGGACGGGTCTGGATAAAAACCTCTTAAGATCGGATTTTTTACTTTCATCTGGCTGTCTCCTCACTTCTTATGAGTATTCCTTTCTGATATTCTTCTAACAAGATTCGGACACTATTCTTCGTTGTGTCACTTTCCTGCGTATTTTCAATTCCCTTTACAGAAACGATCTGCTCTCTGCCATCTACAAGTGTTACTTTGATGCTCCACGGTCCTGCATACTGCACAGACTGTACCATCGCATCGCCTTCATGTGGCTCAATGACACTTGCAAAGCATGCATTATTTCCCGTCTGCTGTTGGAAGACGGTACGTCTCTTTTCACTTTCGTCACCAACCGGATAATCACCACCGATTACTGCATGAAAGCGTTTTGCATTCAGTCCTTCCAGATCAAGCGTGATGATGCCCCACTTGCGTTTGTCTCTCGGCTCTGCTGGAATAGCTTTATCAAACTCCTCTGCCTGTATGGTCACACGACCGCCCTCATAGTCTTTTCCGACACCGCATCCCTCATCGGTATTTTCACAAACATATACCAATTCAGACATATCAAGCTTCTTTTTATTTTTTGTCTCAATCACCGGATTCCCCCAGAAAATGGTTTTAAGTGATTCATACTCGTACAAATCGCCCTGACGGCCATCCTCGGTAAATACCTTTAAATACAACTTTTTCACGCCGTCAAGTGCAACATCAACAGTCTCTTTTCCAAGAATCCATGCACCAAATTTTCCCTCTGCGAGAACAACTTCCTGTTCACCAGATGCCTTATCTTTCTCCATTACTGCGCATACCTTCCAGTACAAACGCTTATTTACAAGAGCAAATTCTGGTGGGCAGGCAACGGCAAACTGCATACTATCATCTTGCTTCATCGGAACAAAATACAGATCGGTATCAAGTATTCCGTACTCGTTATATGCGGTGCGATTCTGCCACTTCCAGTCGTATCGCCAGAAATTATTTTTCTTTTCTGCATATTCAGTATGAAACTGGAATTTTATCGCAGCTTTGTCTTTTATTCCATCGACTGCTTGGCTGCCTTTGTTTACTTCATTATTTTTCTCATACCAATCACAGTCTGTGATAAATTGTGCACTTCCAAGCGGATCATCGGACAACTGCGCAGTATGACGCTCAATCGACAGTACATCATCCACTTTTGTAAGACCCTGCAGATGGTAAATGCACTGGAAATCATGATTGATCTCTGGCTGACTGCTCTTTGCATAATCAAAGTTAACAACATAATCATCTGTAAGGACAGTTACTCGTCTTGTAATAACAGGCTCTGTGAAGCCACTTCGCACTGCATACTCTGGATGCTTTTCTGGAATTGGAAAACTCCTACCCTCCATCCACTGGCGTTCTTCAATTGTCTTTTGCTTGCCTACCGGCCAGCCGCCATACGGCGGATAGCTCCATCTGCTGTTATTCTCTACACCAAATGCCTGCATTGCATCACCTGTATAAAACAAAAGCTGCTTTGGCGGTGCGGCTTCCTGCTGCTTGAGATCGACCGTGACCATATTGTGAGTGATCGACGTCTGACAATAAAATTTATACATGAATGTATGATAGCTGTACCAGATATTCTCCGGATTGGTTAATGAGCGACCATAGCGCATCAGTCCATTCATGCTTGCTCTGTCATAGTGACCATGTGCACCGCCGTGAGAGCCATATTTAAGACCCACCTGAATCTGCTCACGGATTGGACGATCCTTTTTATGAGAACGAAGCACAACAGATCCTGCATTCTGCGCATAGCAGCTCTTTTCATATGGAAGTTCATCTAACTCATATGCAGGACGCACCTCTTCTCCAAACAGTACATTTCGCTCATCATCGCCAAGTCTTGAAATCATATAAGCATACTCTGGCTTCTTGTACAAGCGATAAGCCAATTCATAATCAAGCTTATAAAATGCCTTTGTCTGTGCGTTGCTTTTTTGTTCGGCAGAGTCATTGATTCCCATGACAACTCCTCGATAATCATAGAACGGAATCAGGCTGTCCCAAAGCATCTCAATGCTTCTGTAGTTTTTTGTATTTTCACCCCAGATATCATTAGACAGACCATCTAAGCGCGCCTCTGCCACGCAGTTTGTTCTTCGGTAAGCTGGTGTAACCTTAATATCCTTAAAATTCATGCCAAAGTGTAATGCTACCACCGATATTTCTGACATAAGTCCTGCACACATCAAATTATAGCCGATGGAAGCCTCATACCACCAACCATCATCAAGCACACCCTTTGCTAGTTCGTCGGCAGCACCTCCCGGTCCATATAAGAAACGCTCCATACGCTCCTTATCACCTAATGCAGCTGCACTGTAAACAGCTCCTGCAATCTCAGCAAGCAGCCAGTTTGATGCCTCACCGCTGCAAATCTCTGCATCAATATATTCCATATAAAAACGCATTGTCTGCTCGATATTCTCTCGATCTTTTTCTGTCCAACCATCCCAGTCATAGATCAAATCATATGCACAAGCTGCACTTTTAAAAAACTCTCCATCATGCACAAGCTCCTGATTACCGGCACGTGGAAGTCTGCGATATCCATCTGGTGCACTCCACTCTCTTAAAAATGCTGCTGTTTTTTGTGCAAAACGAATCTCGCCGCTGATCTGATATATAATTGCACAGTCTCTTGCATGATGCGCATGAGAAGTGTCAAACAAATAGTCTTTGTTAAAATCAATTGATGGATACGACCATTCCTCTGATGCCTTATATGCCTTTTCATATGCTGCCTTTGCCCAATCTGCACGACTGATTTTCTGCCGAATTTCATTTAATAGATCATCATCGAAAATAACGCATGGATGCGGCAATTTTCGCATTGCATAAAGTGTAATTGTGCTGTCTCCCTCATTTTTTTCGTCTGTGTTTTCAATTACTTTCCACTTCGCATGAATCGGAAATTTTTCGCAGCCGCCTGGTGCCAACGTATCAGTCATAGAAATAGTTACTGTCACATTTTTGCTTTCTGATGCTTCCAGATGCAGCCAACCACAGTCTGAATCTGAAATCTGTGGCTTTAACTCTTTCCAGCCATCATCCTCTGCTGACAGATGAACCATAACAGGTGTCCTGCACTCATTTTCTATCGTAACCGAATACTCAATTGTTTCGCCTGGCTTTGTCCACTTTGAACACACTGGAGTGCTGATACTGACGCCATCAGATTTCTGGAAGGAAAGCGCCTCGACAAAAAGCACATTGTTACATTTCTTCTCGTCGGAAATATTTATAGCTGCTTTAGACTCATCAAACAAGATACTTGCGCATTCCTCTGCTATAGTTTGCTGCCCATCCTGCTTTGCATAGATTCGAATCTGCCTTACAAAACGATACTCACGCGACCGCGAAAGCGGCAAGGAAAAATCTTCTTTTCTTAAATAAAACCACTGTCTGCTCTTTGTCATGCACACCTGTGCCGTAACAAGAGTGCGATGTACACTTGCATTGCCGATTAGCTTTTCCAGCGTCATTTCAACGGTGACAAATAACGGCAGTTTCTCTGCCTCATATGTCAGGCACACTGCCAGTACTGGATTGTGAAAGTAATCTTTTGTATTTTTATTATACTGAAAAAGCCCTCGGTAAAAAAAGCCATTATCATCCAAGATCATTCTGCCTGTCCTCCCTATGTAAAAAGCGGGCGGTATTTCTTTCACACACCGCCCGCCTTCGCGTTACTTATTTCGATTTTAAATTTTGTTTTACTTGCTTGCCAGATACGCAGTCAGCTGCTCAACAAGTGCATCAACAACTTCCTGTCCGCCATTCTCCATAGCCTCGTCAACATTTGCCTTCAACATCTCTTTAATTGTATCGTAGGAGTTACCATAGCCATCTACGCGGATACCATGCAGCTTAACAGTTGCAACCATATCGGTAACAGCCTTACACTGTGCAACAGAGGTAGCTAAATCAACATCAGAGGTATCAAAGTGGAAACCAGTTACAGGCATGGTTACAAATGTGGAATCTTCCAGTTCATAACGTCTGTAAGCAAGTGTCTCATCATCATAGTATGTTCCAAGAAGCGCATAGGTCGGATTCCAAGTCATGCCATATCCACCAAACTGAGAATTGTAATCACTCAGAACATCTACTGTTCCTTCTTCCTCGCCATACGCAAAATCTGTTCCTTCAATACCATACTGAATCAGATCGTGTGCTTCCTGAGAGCCAAACATCCAGTCAAGGAACTTCATCGTTGCATCAATCTTTGTGGAGGTTGTTGGAATAGCCAGACCATTATTACCTGAACGGTCAGTTGGAATCGCTCCCTCTTCCTTATCACGGATCGAATCTACGTATACAAAGTAACCCAGTTCTGCATCATCATCTCCTGCTGCCTTCCAGGAGTCTACGTATTTCATATCTGCTACGTAATCATCCAGTGTACCAACGATAGATGCATTCAGACCAGCCTCAAACGGTGTACCACAATCAGTTACACTCAGGGAATCCGGATCAATATAACCTGCATCCTGCCAATTGGCAAACTTTTCATAACGGTCAGCACCAAAATCATGATTCCATCCCTCTGGGAAATCCTTAAAGTTCTCATCGCCGGAGCCTTCTACTGCATAGCTTACCAGCTCGCCATCTTTTACATAAGTCCAAATGGTCAAGCCTGCAGATGAGAATGACTGAAGTCCAGCCTGTGCAGATCCTTCCTGTGCTTCACCTCGAACAGAAAGCTGCTGGAAGAAACCTCTTGCCTGAGTTGCACCGTAAGGAATAACACCTGCATCTTTTGCTGCCTGCCAGTACTGCTCCATCTCATCATAGCTGTTGATCTGACCGTCTGTTCCTACACCCCAATCCTTTGCCCAGTCTTTTCTGTACCATACGACTGGAATACCATTTCCATAGGTCTCAAACAGTGGAATGTAACACATCTTATCGAACCAAATATTTGCTTCCATTACTTCTTCTGAGAATGCCTTTGCCAGTCCTGGATACTCATCTGGATTGTTAAAATAGGAAGAAAGGTCTGCATAATAGCCTTCTGGTGCCAGATTCTTTAACTGAACCCATGATGCGTCAAAAACAAGATCCCAGTCATTTCCACTTGTAATCTCAAGGTTTAACTTATCCTTATAATCAGCATGCTCAACCCATGTGATGTCCAGTGCTACGCCAACCTCATCCATGTACTCTTCTTCGTACTTTGCATATACAGCATCCCAGTTGTCTGGCTTTGGTCCCTTATGCATAAACTTGATTGTTACCACGTCTCCATCTTCTGCTGCCATTGCAGTTACGCCTGTGCCCATTGTACCAAACGCCATCAGACCTGCCATCGCCATTGCCATTTTTCCTGTCATCTTCTTCATTCTTATAATCCGCCTTTCTGGTTTGTTCCCTCTTGGGGCTCCCTGTTTGGGTATGGCTCCATTTTAGCTAAAAATTTTGGATTTTCAACACTACAAACTAACAGACTGTGCTTTTCAGTAGCATTTATACTATTTACTGTTGCTCTCCCTCATTTATCATATAGAATGAATGCTAAATCGTATAAAAAGTATAAAAATGCACTATGAGTTGATTTTTTAACTATTTTTCCCAGTGTTGAAAATTGAAGTTCATTTTTTAAGATGCAAATGCTTGTCAAACTTTTGTACCAATGATACAATTACAATAATTAAGTTCGGCAAAAAACTACACATAGAACGGAAAGGTATGGTTTTTTATGAAACAACATCACTCCCCTCTCACGCTATACCGGCAAGAGCTAAAAAAGCACTCTTATTTTAAACAGCTTTTTCACACATACGCACTAGTATCGGCCGCTTTGTTTTTGCTCTTTTCTGCGTTAATCACATACTATGTAAATGATGACTACAGACATACACTATCTGATATGCAGGAGCGAAGCATCAACCGTGCCTACCAGCTAAATCAATCTGTACTGCAGGATATCGCCAGCAGCTGCTTTAAAATTATGGAAGATGCCGATATGTCAGCGCTTTTGTATTCCACTGATTATACGCAAACAACAGGATTACAGGGGCGAAAAATTTATGATCAGATGAAGCAGACAAGTTCACTGATTCATTCACTTTACTTCATTAACTTTCGAACTGGAACTGTACTTGATGCCTATAACCGTAGCCCAATTGAAACGCACTACGATCAGGAGCTTTTCACCTTTTTGCAGGAACATACTCCGAACATCGCCTTCTATTATGGTCTGCCTAGATGGGTGTCCCGCGGTCCTAAATTTGCCTCTCAGCGCGTATTTTCACTGATTATCCATACTTCAAAGCTAGGTGCAATTGTTGTAAACATTGACTGTGATGCTTATGAGGAAATGATTCAGCTTGAGTCAAGCGATTATATCAACATCCTTGAGGTCTGTGGTGATGGCGATGTGCTTATTTCATCTGACCCAGAGCTGTGGGGTACAAATGTAAATGATGATGATACCTACAAAAAAATCACCGAGCGTGTTTCAAAAACGGATCATTTCTTGGAAGGCTCTGGACTACTAAAAAGTCGAGTTGTCTATTTACATAACAGCGGCATGGATTTGACATATTACTCTGTATTCAATCAAAATGCACTCTACACATCAAATCATCTGATCTGGGTTGTGCTACTTTATGGTGTATGTTTCATCGTACTCGGCATGCTAGTTACTTTCGGTGTTAGCGTGATCGTCTACAAACCCTTTCGCCTGTTCAAGGAAACGATCACAAACAGCTCTGCACTTACTGAAACAACTGTACAAACTGCAGGCATGGATGACTTTACGTATTTGTCAGGCATTTACCAAAATATTACTACAGCAAATGCACACCTTCAGGCGATGAGCAACAACTGGCTAAAGGAAAAGGATCGCATTACCTTAAAGCGCCTTATGACAAACGGAATCAATGCAAACCAGATTTATCCGCAGGAATACGAAGCACTAAACCAGTATTTCTGCCACGCATACAGCCAGATCGTTGTCATAAGCATCGACTTTTCCTCCAGCCAAAAGGAGGATTCAGGCGGAATTGGTCTTCTTCGCTACTCCATAAGCAATGTTTTTAATGAGCTAATGGAATCTAAGGTTCTCTTTATAAATATGGATATGTTCTTCCCAAGCGTTATCTATTTTGTCAATCACGATGATGCAACAAATGAGACACTGCGAAGCATTTTACTTGAAGGACAGGAATTTATGCAGAGTACCTTCCAAATTACATTGTCAATCGGTGTCAGTGAGCGTGTAAGAGACCTAGATGAATTGTCATTCTCCCATCGCAGCGCGCAGGATGCATTGAATCGACGTTTCCTTACTGGAGATGGCTCCATCCACTTTGCTGATGAACTCTCTCTGCCATCGCCAGCAGCCGAGCATTATCCATATGAACTGGATTCTGCCGCAATCGCAGCTCTAAAAAATACAGATTTTGACGCATTCTCAAATGCACTGACTGACTTGTTCAATGTAATTAGGCAATTTCATCTTGATCAGACGATTCGCTCTATTCTTCAGTTTGAGGTTGCAATGCAACGTTTTGAAAATGCAAATGATCTGATGGTTCAGACGCTCCCCTGGGAGATCGCCATTTTAACTCAGCTTGACATCAACACGATTCAAAATTATCTTCTAAATCGTGGAAAACAAGACATTGAAGAGTTGGCGGAGATTAAGAGTCACAGCAGCGAAAAGCCAGAGCTTATTCATACAATTTTAGAGCTAGTTGATTCCAATTTGTCTAACCCAAATCTTTCCGTTGTCTTCTTAGCAGGCGAGGTTCATCTATCCGTCAACTATCTTAGAAGCATTTTCAAGGAAAACACTGGCGATTCACTTTCAAACTACATCATTCAAAAAAAACTTGAACTGATCTGCCATCTTCTTGCAGACACAAACACAAGTCTTCAAGATATCAGCGATCAACTTGGATTTTCAACAAAGAACTATTTCTTCACATTCTTTAAAAAGCATATGGGCACCACGCCAAATGAGTACCGAAAAGAAAAGAAGCAGAATGAGCAGTAATTCAACTATTTTAAATTACTTGAAGCTTTTCCATCACGCAAAAAGAGCACCCTGACGGATGCTCTTTTTTATGCTTTCAATTCTTATCCTTTTTATTACAATTACATTGCATTTCTGCTTATTATTCTCTCTTAGCCCTTTACGGAACCAACTGTCAGACCCTGTACAAAATACTTCTGTAAGAATGGATACAGCAGGATAATTGGTCCAATTGCAACGATTATGGTTGCCATACGATATGCATAAGTCGGAAGTGTAAGCGAATTAAGACCTACTGCCTCTGCCGGTTGGTTTGCTGCATAGTTTACCTGACGTAAGATCTGCTGAATCAAATACTGTAAGGTGTAGTACTGGCTGTGGCTGGAGTCGATATACAGAAGACACTTATACCACTCATTCCAGTATGTCAGTGCGTAGAATAAACCAATCGTAGCGATTCCCGGAAGGGAAATCGGAATTATAATCTTAATCAAAATTGTGATATCGTTTGCACCATCAATCTTTGCAGACTCTGCAAGAGAAGCTGGAATTCCGCTGAAGAAATTTCTCATCAGAAGAATGTTCCATGCATTACAAAAGCTAGGAAGCAGCAAAACAAGAATGTTATTCTGCAAATGTAAAAACTTTGTTGTCAGAAGGTAATTTGCTACTAAACCGCCGTTAAACAGCATAGTAAAGTAGATAAACAGTGCCAGCACGCCTCTTGATTTAAAATTCTTTACAGACATCGCATATGCCGCACCACATGTAAATACCATTGAGAAAAAAGTTCCGACAATCGTTGTTCCAACAGTTATAAGGTATGCCTGCGGGATATCGCCACTGACGAATACAAGCTTGTACGCATCCAGCGAAAACTCAGACGGCCAGATATTGTAACCATTCTGTGTCAATGCACGCTCTGCAGTAAATGAGGAACCTAAAACTAACAAAAACGGAATCAGACAAATGATCGAGAACACTGTGATAAACAGATAAAAGCCTCCATTCATCACACGGTCGCTTCCTGTCATTTGAATATGCTTTTTCGCATCATATTGCTTCTTTTGTTTTTCTTTCTTTGCCATTTTACTTTCCCTCCCTCATCAGAATAATGCAGAATCTGGGTCTAACTTCTTCGTTAATGCATTTGTTCCAAGAACGATCACAAGACCCATAATAGACTGATACAAGGATACCGCAGAAGACTGTCCGATGTTACTTGACTCAACTAACATACGGTATACATATGTATCAATTACATCTGTTGTACGGTACAGCATGGTATTATTTAATACCAAGTTGTATATCATACCGAAATCACCATTGAAGATTTTTCCGATGCTCATGATAAACAGCATGACTGCAGTTGACTTTAACAAAGGAAGTGTCAAGTAACGGATACATTTACCTCTTGTTGCACCATCCACTCTGGCAGCCTCATACATCTCCTGATCAAGACCTGTGATAGTTGCCAGATACACAATAGAGCCATAACCTGCACCCTGCCATACTTTTAAGAATGTAAGAAGTGCCGGCCATACATCTGCATTCTGATAGAAGTTGATTCTCTCAAATCCAAGTGTTGCTAAGATGTTATTAATAAAACCATTGTTTGTCTTTAAAAGTGCCTCACAGAGAAGTGCAACGACTGTCCATGAAATAAAGTGCGGCAGAATGACAACTGACTGTGTAATCTTCTTAAACCACTTTCCTGATACCTCAGAAAGTGCAATTGCAATCAAAATTGATACCAGCATGGAACTGATAATAAAAAGTGCATTTAAATATAAGGTATTAAACGTTACCGTATAGAAGTTCTTGGAACCAAAGAATGCCTTAAAGTTCTTAAAGCCAACCCAATCACTTCCCCACAGTCCCTTAACGGCTGAGTACTTCTTAAAGGAAGCTATCAAATACACTAATGGTGCGTAAGAAAATACGCAGAACCAGATGACTGCCGGTAGTGCCAACAGACACAGATATGGATTGTAGCGGATATCATACAGAAGATTTTTGATGATACCATCCCCCTTTTTACTGCGAGGGTTTGTTTTTGTTTTTGCTTTCATAAAGCTCCACCTCTCTTTTTGTTTTCTTGTCTGCATTGTAGCGCACTCTTTGCTGAAAAAAAATCCCAAAAGCTACCGCCTTTTACAATCCGTTAGATTTCATAACAAATTCTGCGCCTGTTTTACAAGGCGCAGATGTTTATAAATATCTTACTTTACAGTTCAATCTTTTACGATACAGTTCAAAAAGTGATATTTTGTACTTGTTTTCGCACCAGATACGATAAATTTACCATTGTCACCGACAGTGACGTTAATCTGCTTCTTTGCAACCAAAGATTCATAATTAAATGATACAAAATCATCCTCATACAGCACACAGCTTCCTGTTTTATTTGTTCCAAAGCTCTTTACTGTGATATTAAATACAGTATCCTCTGTGACACATATCACAGGCTCTGCTACCGGAACCAGTGCACCGTCACGCGCAAAAACAAGCATCTCATTCCAGTCAGCTTCCAACACAAGACGTCTTCCACCTTCGATCTTTTCTCCTGTGAAGAAATTGTACCAATTACCTTCTGGAAGATAAACCTCACGGCTAGTTCCATCCTCAAGTGTCAGCGGGCATACAAGAAGATCCTTTCCGAAGAAATATTCATCATCCAGATTTCTCGCTGCCTCATCCTGCGGATATTCCATTACTACGGCACTCACTGGCGGAAGTCCTGTTTTTTGATACTCCTCAAATGCGCTGTACAGATATGGCACAAGCGACATACGAAGCTCAAACAGCTTTCGACATTCGTCTGTATAATATTGGGCTTCCTCCATTAGCTCGTTGTTTAAATTCTTCTGAATGTCTACCTGCTTCCACGGTGCATTTGGGATTCGCCAACAATTTAACAATGCATGATCTGAGAAGCAAACGGTCTGCACACGGCGAAGCAGATCATGACCATTTGCACAGTCACGCACTTCCGGCGCCCACAAAAGTCCTGAGAACGATGACGTTACCATACCACGAATAAATTCCTTGTGACTATATAGATCAGAATACAGCACAAATGGCATTGGTGCCGCAAGTGCACCAGAGGAACGAACCTGCGAGAATGTACGAATATTTTTCTTATGAAATACTTTTTCAAGCATATGCTGATAAAGAAGTCCTATTGCATTGTGCATCTGCTCACCATCCATTCCTCCTGGAAACTCGGTGCTGTCTGGGAAGGACCAACAGGACGGATTATAATCTGAATTATCACACTCATCGAGCTTAAATCCGGTAATTTCCTTGTCAATCAGCTCTTTTTCATGCCAGTCACCAAAGATCTCACAAGTCTCTTCCATTGAAAAATCTGGCACAAGACCGTTCCACACCTCATAATCGCCGCTGTATGGAACTAGTTTGTCATAAATTTTTGCTGCCGGGTAAACAAATGCATGCTCCCACAAATTAATGTGGTAATTGCTCTGCGTCAGCTCATCAATCAAGTCTTGCGGCTCTGGGAAAAGATTGCTCCACTCATAGGTACAGGAATATGAATGAGAATGCCAGCCAGGCTCTAATCCAATCACATCAATCGGCATCTTCTCATCTCGAAACTGTGATGCCAATTTTTTCACATGCTCCTGATCGCTACCGCCATACACGCGGTACCACATGCCAAGCCCCCACATGGGAACCTTACAACCACCACCTGAAAACAGGTTATAACGCTGAACTGCCGTCTTAATATCACCTGCAAAAAAATACAGATCAATGCCGCTTTCTGACGGAATTTCAATGATTACCTTTCGCTCTTCCTCTGCTCGCTTAAATGCATACAATGCTGACTCACTAAATTCTTTGTGCGGCTGATTCACTTCTTTTTTCATTGCAGAGGCACCCTTTTCGGCACTAGTTCCCATATAAAATGTAGCATAGCGATATGTATCCACAAATAGACCATATCCGGCAGTTGACACATAGAACGGCACAGGTGCATGACTTTCTCCAGTATCCATCTTCGGATCTGAATTTACCTTTATATAGCGTTTTCTTCCCGCTGCATTGACGCTCTGAAGCTGCAAGCCAAATCCAAAGATATCCTCACTTGTATTCATCGGAAGTGTCACCACGATTCCACGTGTTGTCTGCTTGATATTAACATCATCTGTGCCAAACGGAAGTTGTGGCTCTGCGCCCTGCTCTGCCGAAAGCACTGACAGCGCTTCCGTCTTGATTTCATTACTTCTGTGCGCAGTTGGAGTGTACGCAGATGGTGTTCCAAAACGCACCTTCCAGACGCCTAATGCGATCCGTTCCCATTTCTGTTCTTCTTTTAATCCTGTTTCTTGCTTTCTACTTGTCTCCATATTTTTCCATTCCTTCCGTATTAATAGCGTAAGCAAAAGTCCGCCTGATACCATCATTCTAACATCAAGCGGACTTGAAAAATACTTTGATTATTTACACTTGCTTAATTTTTACAATATCATACTCAAAAACATTTTTGCAAAATGACAATTCTTTCAAAAGAGCCTCTTCATCATCTGCTTATTTTCATACATCTTAGCATCTGCACTTTGCAGCAGTTTTTCTGTATCCTTGTCAGGATCATCACTCCATGCATATCCCATCGCTGCTGAAATCGGAATATCAGTCTTTTTATCTGCCGCTGCAAGTGCTTCTTTCACGCGCTGCATACATTCTTTTAAAAGCACCAAGACATATCAAACTTTCGCATATCTGCCTTGTCCATGCCTTACGCATATAAAAGCCTGCAAATATGGCTGTAAATCCCGACACTGCTGCAAACACAGCAAATATACCAGCATGAATATTTTTGACCAAAATCATACGATATATACCGCTTCGATTTCCTATTTGAAAATCTGACTGCTCAATTGCATCTGCTGCTTTTTCTGAGACATGAAAAAATTGAACTGTCAGTTTCTTTCCTGTTGGAACTTCGAATAAATGTACAAAGCCTGTTCGCTTTCCTTCTGTACGATAAAGACTTACGTCATCGGCAAAGATTTCAAAATCGACCCAATGTGTTTTTAACATCATTATCCAGTTTTTTTCATTCTGCGATTTTGGAATATCATACTCATACTGAACAATTTCGTCTGATACAAGCATTTTCTCACTCCACGTACCTTCTGGCTTGAGAACAGTCTCATTAAATACATTTTGGGGTGCAATATCATTTTTAATGCCGAAAATAAGTACTGCTATCATCAGAATTGCAAGTACTGTTTCAATTATACATCTAATCTTTTTCATGAACAATTTCCTGCCTCTGTTTTTATCAAAGCTCAGTATATCACAGCATACAAGGATTTTCAACGTAAAAAAGGCAGTCTTTCGACTGCCCTTTATTATAGCGCTAAAATCGCCATTCCAATCAAATGAACTACAAATGCAACCACCCATGCTACAGCACACTGGAATAGCACAATGCCTACTGCCCATTTTGCTCCCAGCTCTCTTTTAATGGAAGAGATTGCTGCAATACACGGTGTGTACAGAAGACAAAATACAAGAAGAGATGCTGCTGACAGCGGCGAGAGTACTTCCAACAATGTCTTTGTACTTCCAAACAATACTGAAAGTGTAGAAACAACGCTTTCCTTTGCCATAAATCCAGCGATTAAAGATGTACAAATACGCCAGTCGCCAAAGCCAAGCGGTGCAAAAACTGGTGCAATCAAACCTGCTACTGCTGCCAGAATGCTGTTTTGGGAATCAGAAACCATTGCCAAATGTAAGTCAAATGTCTGCAAGAACCAGATTACAAGAGATGCCATAAAGATTACAGTAAATGCTCTTTGAAGGAAATCTTTTGCTTTATCCCACATCAGCTGGAATACATTTTTTGCTCCTGGAAGACGATAATTTGGCAGCTCCATTACAAATGGAACAGCCTCTCCATGAAACATAGTCTTTCTTGAAATAACAGCTGTTAAAATACCCATTGCTATACCTAAAAAGTAAAGACCAATCATGATAAGACCGCTTTGCTTTGGAAAGAATACCGATGTAAAAAATCCATAGATAGGAAGCTTAGCCGTACAGCTCATAAATGGTGTAAGCATAATCGTCATCTTACGGTCACGCGCTGACGGCAGTGTTCTTGTCGCCATTACACCAGGCACTGTACATCCAAATCCAACTAACATTGGCACAATGCTTCGTCCGGAAAGACCAATCTTACGAAGCGGCTTGTCCATGACAAAGGCAACTCGTGCCATATAACCACTATCCTCAAGCAATGATAAGAACAAAAATAGTGTAACAATAATAGGAAGAAAACTAAGTACGCTTCCGACGCCATTAAATATACCATCAATTACAAGAGAATGAAGCACATCATTGACCTGCCATAGCGTCATCACAGCATCTGTCTTTTGCGTCAGCCAGTCAATTCCAATCTCCATCAGATTTTGAAGTCCTGCACCAATCACACCAAATGTCAGCCAGAATACAAGTGCCATGATTGCAGCAAACATTGGAAGTGCCGTATAGCGTCCAGTCAATACTGCATCGATTTTCCGGCTTCTTTCGTGCTCTTTGCTTTCACCCGGCTTAATCACTGTCTGATCACACAGCTTTTGAATAAATGAAAAACGCATGTCTGCAATGGCTGCTGAGCGGTCAATTCCACGCTCTTCTTCCATCTGCACAATGATATGCTCAATCATTTCCTTCTCGTTTTGCTCTAAGTTTAATGCCTGCTCAACAAGCTGATCGCCTTCAACAAGCTTACTTGCCGCAAAACGCACCGGAATACCTGCCCTAACGGCATGATCTTCGATCAGATGCATTATTGCATGAAGGCAGCGATGAACTGCTCCGTTATGACTGTTTTCATCGCAAAAATCCTGTCGGCTTGGCTTTTCCTGATATTGCGCCACATGAATTGCATGGTTTATAAGCTCTGTAATACCCTCATTTTTTGCTGCTGAAATTGGGACAACTGGAATGCCAAGCATAGACTCCAATTTATTGATACGGACAGATCCGCCATTTCCGCGCATCTCATCCATCATATTGAGTGCAAGCACCATAGGCACATCAAGCTCCAAAAGCTGCATTGTCAGATACAGATTTCGCTCAATATTTGTGGCATCCACGATATTTATAATGCCGGTAGGCTTTTGCTTAATAATAAACTCTCTTGTCACAATCTCCTCACTGCTGTAGGGAGACATTGAATAAATGCCAGGCAGATCCGTCACTAGCGTATCAGGATGATTTCGAATCTGACCATTTTTACTGTCAACTGTCACGCCTGGAAAATTTCCAACGTGCTGGTTTGAACCAGTCAGCTGATTAAAAAGTGTTGTCTTTCCGCAGTTTTGATTTCCTGCAAGAGCAAATGTCAATACTGTTCCCTTAGGAACTGGATGCTCATCTGCCTTTTGGTGGAAACGTCCGCCTTCACCAAGACCAGGATGCTCTGTCACAGCATTCTCTTTGAAAACATTTTTTGTGTTCTTTTCCCTTTTGCCATCTGCCTTTGTCACAGAAGATTCATCAATTAAAATCTTCTCTGCATCTGCCAGACGAAGAGTCAGCTCATATCCGTGGATTCGAAGCTCCATCGGATCACCCATCGGCGCCAGCTTAACCACAGTCACCGAAACTCCGGGAATCACACCCATATCAAGAAAATGCTGCCTCAGCGCACCTTCTCCTCCAACAACAGTGACAACCGCTGTCTTTCCTATTTCAAGATCCTTCAGTGTCATATTATGTCACTTCCTTTGTGAATATATCGACTTTGATGTCTTTTTCAGAAGCCATTATAGCAATTCATGATGGATTTGAAAATAGTTATTGAAAATATTTTTCATTTATAGTTTAATAAATCTTTTTTCTTGGGTCAATAGAATAAACCTTTTTGTTTTCTATTGATGTAAATGGTCCTGGAAAACTTTGTTCTCCTCTAGCTTCTCCAAAGAAATCTCCTGCTGTAAGTGTATTTGTTGATACTGGCTTTAACTTCTCTGCGTTGTCTATCAGATTCATTCTCTTTTCCTGTCCATGGAAAAAGACCGGCTTTTTAGCTGCCTCATCAAATGTAATGGTGTATGCCTCAGTATCCACCTTAACAGAAACCCAGGCAGTCTGTCCATTTTGATCAAAACCATAAAATTCCTTCCATGTTTTTAAATCCAAGCATACCTCTGGTTCTGGATACATTACACGCAAATATCCAGAAGGCTGATTTGCATAACAGTTATTTTCTGCCTCATTATGCTGTGTAGGAAATGTAATCGCAGACTGACCACATTCATAGAAAAAATTGTTAAAAATTCTAGTATCACGTCCCGTTCCGCCTCGCATCATATCCTGCTCCATGCGAAATGAAACTGGCTTTGCAAAATATCCAGAACCTCTGCACTTTCCAAAGAAATTATTAGAAAGATACAGATGATCAGTTCCTTCACCATACACACCATATCCATTTACCACATCGTGTTCACGCAGCTTATACCAGCCACTTGAACCAGGCTCCTTCGGGATTTTTTCCTGGTCAAACCTGCCCTCTATGTTCCAGAAAATATTGTTATCAATCAAGTTTGTCTCATCTCTGCTGCACTCAATAAAAACTGCCTCTCTTTGCTCAATACCATCTAAAAACAAATTTTGTGTAATGCGGTTATTTTCATTTCCACAATCAAGCCACAAATGATCGGCACGATATGTTCGTTTAAAAATATTACGACGAAACAGACTTCCCACACTGTTATGCAGTTTTATACCCGCAGCTTCCCAGGACAATTCCATTTTCTGCCATCCTGTTCCTTCGATTAAATTGTCCTCTATAAGCACATGCTCTGCAAATAATCCTGCAATTCCGCAAACACCAACATCCTTGATATGACATCCTCTAATAATTGTATATCCGATTTGTTGATCCGGTAAAATATCATGATGCCAGCATTCATTTCCAATATCAATTCCAACTGCATTTGACCAGTCAATTGTGCAGTTCTCAATAATCCAATGATGACCGCGCATGCATGAAAGAGCTCCACGTTGCGGAACTGGTGCTCCCATCGCTGCATGTGCACACGTGATTCCTTTAACATGAATATATGAAAGAAATGGAATCTCAGGTGCAAAACATTGCTCTCGGCATGTAAGTTCAATCGTATGCATTCTCGGGTCTTCATCATTTTCCAGTCGAAAATGTATCGTCTGACCATTTGCTTCTACCCAATAGCTTCCTGGCTGTTCTGTCATCTGACGATAAAGTGCTACCTGTACAAGTGGTTTTCCATCACAAAATACCATGCCTCTTCGATTTAAATATGGTGTCATATCTGTTTTATCATACTCAATAAATAACCTGTCATGCAAAATATTAACTGCGCAAAACGGATTATATCCTTTAAATTGCTCTGGGTTTAAATGATGACACCAAATTATCGGATTTTTTTCCTCACCTTCTATTTCTCCCATTATCCAGCCCGTACTTTTTTCAAACTCAGTCACTTCTTCCGAAGCTTTTATAACAACATCTCCATCCCCTGCAGCTTCATATAAAACCATTTTTTCTGGTCCCTCTCCTCCAGCCTGAGGACGAACACATTCGCGATAAGTACCCTGATGAATAACAACCTTTGTACCTGCCACAGCACGCCTTGCAGCCTCTGAAATTGTTTTTAGTGGTGCCTCACTGCTTCCATCATTATTGTCTGCACTCATCTTATGCGCTGGATTTACATGAATCACCGTATCATAACTACACGGCATTTCCCAGCTGACAAATTCACTTCCATCTGGAAGTACTGACATAATATCTTTTTTCATTTTTTTCTCCCCTGCCGGTCAGGCAGCCTCCAAAAAATCAGCACCCTCCCTTCCGGCGCCGATCCAAAAAGCGCTTAACTCCTGCAAAGTTCCTAAAGGCGATTTTTCGCTGTCTGTCATTCCGCTCTCCGACAAAGGCACTACGCTAAAGTTCAACAGCACTGCGCCTCGCGTACCGGCCTCGAGCGCCAAAGTCATTACTTCAGCCGCGGCGCTGCAGCTTTTGGGACCGGCCAAGGTTTGGACGACGCGTTTTATCTCAGCAGAAGAGCCGGATAGAAACGGCGTGCTCAGCGGAGATCTCTATTTAGTCGGGCACGGTGCGCCTTCCATGACCATTGAGCGCTTTTGGCTTTTGGTCGACAACCTTCGTGCTCGCGGTGTGAAAGAAATCAAGGGAAACATCATTGCGGATCGTTCTCACTTCGATGTAGCACCGCATGATCCCTTCGCTTTTGACGGAGAAGGCAACCGTCCCTACAACTTGGGACCGGATGCTCTGATGGTGAACTCCCGCTCTTTCTTCATCAAAATCCGCCCTGATAAAGAGGCCGGCGTCGCCTACCTTTATCCCGAACACAGAATCGCAGGCGTGAAGCTCCCTGAAAGCATTCCTCTTAGCAAAGAAGGCTGCGGCGCATGGAGAAAACAAATCAATCCTGATTTCTCCAA
>ENA-ORMN01001032-ORMN01001032.1-human-gut-metagenome-genome-assembly--contig:-NODE-1032-length-29536-cov-4.952071_pt1 | contig 29536 bp, 19 predicted proteins | sample MGYA00242102_ERZ508993 | MGnify/ENA primary metagenome ERZ508993 (study PRJEB26280, sample SAMEA2338770) | human gut metagenome | biome: human gut; feature: human-associated habitat; material: faeces...
GGGTCCGGGGAAAACTTTTCTCCAGAAAAGTTTTCCCCGCCACTCTCCCCTCAGCAAAGCTCACGGAAGGTTCCGACCAGAAAATCGTATCGTTCCCGCACTCTGGCAAGTTCCTCGTCAAGACCGTTTGTGTTGCGCCCCCGGAGCTTTTCGGTCAGGTCTGTCGACACCTCGTACAGAGGGGTAAAGCCGAGGTTCAGGCAGATTCCTTTCAGCGTGTGCGCCGAACGGAATGCCAACTCGCTGTCCCCCTGCTCCATTGCCCGGCACAGGTCCGGAAAGCTCGGATCTTTCAGAAACTTCAGGGCAAAATACTGCACCATATCCTCCGAACCGAAGCGCTTCATTACATCCTTGTAATCAGCTCCCACCTTGTTGTAACATTCCTCTATCGTCATTTTCATTTCTTTTCTCTCCGTTTCTTCAGAATTTCCAATATCACCGCAATCAGTCTCTGGGAATCCAACGGCTTTGCGAAATGCTCATCCATTCCCGCCGCCTTTACCCGCTTCACGTCGTCCGAATATGCGTTTGCCGTCATGGCAATGATCGGAATGTCGGCATCCTTTCTGCCGGAATTCCGGATTTTTTTCGTCGCTTCAATGCCGTCCATGACCGGCATCATAACGTCCATCAGAATCAGGTCAAGCTCTCCCGGTCTGGACGCCAGAAACCGCTCCACGGCTTCCTGCCCGTTGCGCACCGGAATCACCGACGCCTTTGCCGTCTCCAGTACAAACCGTGAGATCTCCATGTTCAGCTCGTTGTCCTCCGCCAAAAGCACCCGCACGCCATTCAGCGTACCGGTTTCCTCGGCGCCGTGAACCTCCGACTGCTCTTTCCGATCCAGACGGAACCATGCCTTTACCGTAAAGGTCGTGCCCGCCCCCGACTCGCTTTCAACCGAGATCGTGCCGTCCATCCGTTCCACCAGATTCTTGACAATGGAAAGCCCCAGCCCGGTGCCGGAATAGGACGCCTTGAAGGAGGGATCCTCCTGCGAAAACGGCTCGTACATACGCTCCTGAAATTCCCGGCTCATGCCAATACCGTTGTCGGCGCACACAAGCTCGTATTCCGCACGCTCCCCGTCACAGGAAAGCTCCCGGAAAGAAACGGTGATCACCCCGCCCGCCGGCGTGTATTTGACGGCGTTTCCGATAAGATTCATGCACACCCGCTTGAGCATCATCGGACTGCCGAACAGCTCGTTATGGGGTAGCTTTTCACAGCTTTCCCGGAAGGTAAGCCCCGCCTCGGTCGCCATCGGCTTCATGATTGCCGAAACCTCCGAAAGCAGTGCGTCCATGCGGAAAGGCTCTTCTCTCCAGACCACCTCACCCTGCTCCAGCTTGCTCATATCCAGAATATCGCTCAGAAGATCCATCAGATAGCCGGACGCTTCCCGCACCTTCCGGCGACATTCCTCCTGCTTTTCAGGGTCGTCCCGGTAATACTCTGCAATGTCCAGCATCCCTAAAATCCCGTTGATCGGCGTGCGGATGTCGTGGCTCATTCTGCGCAGAAAGTCGGTCTTGGCTTCGTTTGCCCGGATAGCATCCTGGGCAAGCCGGTCCAGCTCCTCCCGATACTTCGCCTGGCTTCTTTCCTTTTCTTTTCTGCGGTTTCCCGCAATGATCTGCCAGGAGGACATGATGATCGCCATCAGCCCCACGTACAAAACCGTGAAATATGCCGCCAACAGCGAACGCTCGGTAAATACCCGCTTGGCGGGCGATATCACATAAATTCCGTAATCCTTGCACTTCTCCCGCATCCCGTAATAAACGGTGCCGTCGTCCCGTGTGCGGACAAGCGTGCCGCCTTTTCCCTCACGGATGCCCAGAAGCAATTCGTTTTTCTCCACCAGCACGCCGCTCAGTTTTTCGTCGTTGGAGCCGATGACCGAAATACCGTCGGTAATGACGACAATGCCGTCCATGTCAAAGTCGTAGCCGTCCAAAAGCGTTCTGACCGAAAGGCGTGTGCCGGCGGTCGTGCTGACCTCCTGGCGCAGATAGCACAGAATAATTCCCTGCTTGTCCTCCCGGGCAACCACTGCGTAATCGTAATAATATCCCTGATTCATCACGATCCGCTCGGTGTACACCTTGATCGGCGAATTTTCGACTTCTTTCACCTTTTTCAGCACGCTTTCCCAGTCCTCTTTCGTGCTTCCGTCGGTGTTGTAAAGAAAGCTCTCCCCCGCATTGCTGTCGGTAATGATGATCCCGCTCAGGCGCTGGTTGTCCAGATACTCCTGCAAAAAATCGTGATCAATTGCCTCACGGCTTACGTTGAAATCCCGGCGGAACTCCTCGGTCTTGTCAATCAGCCGCACCAGGCTTTTGGTCTGCTCCTCTGCTCCGATATCGTCGTAGCGGATGCACTGATTTTTCATGTAGGCGAGAACGTTTTCCATGCGTTCCTTGGTCTTTGTCTTGCCTACCCCGGTTCCCACAGCGTAGACAATACCCACGCCGATAATCCCCACCGCAAGCAGGGTGAAAAACAAAGTCCAGAATTTCTGCGTGTCGGTCAGCTTTTTCTTTTCCCGCTTCATGTTCCGTCATCCTCCAAGGTCCCGTGCGCATCCAGCCCGTAACGCTGTAAAAGCTGTGCCGTAAAGCCGTCCTCCTGCATCTGCGAAAGAGCCTCGCAGAGCGCCTTTGCAAGCTCCTGATTGCCGCATTTGAAAAAGGCAACGCCAAGATCCACCTCGATCAGGCTTTCCGGAAGAATCCGGTAGGTGCCCGACGTGGCTTTCATGTACTCCAGAAACGCTACCTCGTGCCCGGCGACAGCGTCCACATATCCTTTTCTCATGGCGGCAAACGCATAATCCAGGTTGGAAAAGCAATACAGCTCCCGGAGCGCAGGAATCCGCTCGTCCGAGCCGGAGGATAAAATTTCATCCGGCTTGGAGGTCATCTGCACGCCGATCCGCTTGCCGGCAAGATCGGAAAAGCTCATGATCCCGCTTTCCGATGGAACCGCTATCACCTGCCGGCTCTTCATATACGGTCCCGCCCAAAGATACTGTTCTTCCCTGCCGGTCATGGAAAAGCTGCCCCACAGGCAGTCCACCTCTCCCGCCTCCAGCAGTTGTTCTTTTTCGCTCCATTCGATCTCCACGAATTCCGCACGGTAGCCGATCCTGCGGCAGGCTTCCTGTGCCAACTCCACGTCGATTCCGGTAAAATCGCCGTTGATATCCCGGTAAAAGTACGGAGCGTATTCATCGCTTCCGACCTTGAGCACCGGAAGTCCCTCCGTGACAGTCGGCTCGTTCCTGTGCGCCGGTCCGCACGCCGCCGACATCACACAGGCAAGCACCAAAAGAACTGCCAGCAGTGCCGTTCGCAATTTCCGATATCGCTTCATCTTTTCCGTAACTTCCTCTTTTTCCGTCAGAACTTCATATCCGGTTGCAAATCCCGGAGTTTGTCCTGAATTTCCTCCAGACATTCCATCAGCAAAGGATTGAACACCCCGCACTCCCCGTTCAGGATCATCCGGATCGCTTCCTCGTGGGAATACGCCTTCTGATACACCCGGTCGCTCAGCAGAGCGTCGTAAACGTCGGCAACCGACACCACCTGTGCGGTGATGGGAATGTTGTCCCCCACAAGCCCGTCCGGATAGCCGCTGCCGTCGTATCTCTCATGATGCCACCGGCAGATCTGGTACGCATAGCGCACCAACAGCTCCTCCCGGTACGGTCCCAGATTTCCTATCAACCGGGCGCCGACCTCGGTGTGCCGTTTCACAGTTTCGTATTCCTCCGGCGTCAGCGCCCCCGGCTTTGCCAGAATCTTTTCCTCTATGCCGAGCTTTCCGATATCGTGCAGGGAGGACGCCATGCAGATCATGGCAACGTCTCCGGCGTTCAGATGATAGCGCCCGGTCTTGGAGACCAGACGATCCAGCAAGAGCTTGGTCGTTTGGACCACCCGGATGGGATTTTTCACACTCCGCCCGTCCCGGAACTCCTCGATCCGGGAGAAAACGCCCATCAGCACCCGGTTGTTCTTCTCCAGCTCCACGATCTGGTTTGCCACGATCGAAACCAACCGCCTCTGCTTGGCGTACAGCTTGATGGTATTCGACACCCGCCGGTACACGACCCTGGTATCAAAGGGTCGGCTGATATAGTCGGACGCTCCCATTTCGTAAGCACGGCGCACCGAGGTTTCCGAATCGTCCCCGGTAATGGTGATTACCGGAATCGACTCTATCAGATGTTGCGCCGTCATATATTCCAGCACGCCAAAGCCGTCCACGCCCGGCATAATGATATCCAGCAGAACGAGCGAAATATCCTTGCCGTATTTATCCAGGGTGGAGATGCACTCCTCCCCGTTTCTCGCCTCGATCACGTTGTACTCGTCCTGCAGAATCCGGGAAAGCAGCTCCCGGTTCATCTCGGAATCGTCCACGACCAGAATGATCGGGCGCTTGCGCCGTGTCTCCAGCGAATTCATATCGTCCTCGGTGACGATCATGTTTTTCCGCATCTTTGCCAGATACATCAGCCGGTCGGCACGGTCCACCGTATCCTCAATGGTCTCGTTTTCGCAGACGGCACCGCCAACGCTGACCGCCACCCGGATATCCGAATACCCCGGGACGTTGATCTCGTTGATGCGGAGGCGGATACGCTCCAGCTCCTGCGCAAAAATTTCCTTGGGAATGCCCGGCATAATCAGCAGAAATTCGTCCCCGCCGTACCGGATGAGCCGATCGGTCTTGCGGATGCTCTTGCGGATCTCCCCGGCGATCGTACACAGCACCTTGTCGCCGGCGCTGTGTCCGTAAATATCGTTGTAAAGCTTGAAGTCGTCAAGGTCGATCATGGCGACCCCGGCAAAGGTTCTCCGGCTCTTGACCTGCTCCTCGTAAAAACGGCGGTTATAAGAGTCGGTCAGCACGTCCTTGTAGATCTCGTCGTAGTGAACGTTCAGCTTGGAAACCAACGTTTCCCTGCTGTAAAAGTCGATCAGACAGTCATCGTTCAGACATCCGATCAGCTCCATGACGTATTCCTTGCCGTCGATCACCATATATTTTGAGATCACGTGGCAGATATCGGAGCCGCACATTTCCAGCTTGGCTTTCTGCGTTTTTCCCTGCAGGGCAAGCCTTGAAATGCAGTTGCGGCAGGCTTCCCCCTTTTTCCAGTAATCGTAGCAATGACCGCAAGACGAATCCTCTCCCTCCAGAGCGCTTGCTTTCAGCTCGCCCTGTATCTCGTCCGCCTCCAGAAGCCGCACGGTCTGAAAGAATTCACGGAGTGTCTTCATCCGCTCCTGCGCCTGCTCCATCGTCACCGTAGAATAGGCTGTCATGATTTCCCCCTTTTTGGCGTTTTTACTCTTATTGAATAAGTATCTTGTACATAGTGATAAAATTACAGCAAAATATCTGTTGATAATGCCTGTTTTTCAGGATATATTATACCATATTCCAACTCTTTCGTCAATCGTTATCTGGCATTTTGCCGCCAAAAAAAGCCGGAAGAAAAATTTTCCCGGCTTTTCTGCATTATTTTTCAAAATTCTCTTTTACAAATTCGCAATACGTCACGTATTTCATCGGTTTTGAGAAATAGTATCCCTGGATCACGTCGCACCCCATGGCGGAGAGCCGGTCAAAATCCTCCCGGGTCTCCACGCCCTCTTGGGTCACCTTGATATGAAGCTCGTGTACCAGATCGATCACGCTCTTGAGAAGCAGCTGATCCCGTTCCTTGGAAACGCCCTCGACCAAGAAGAATTTATCCAGCTTGATCTCGTCCATATCCAGCGTTTTCAGGGTGTTGTAGGAAGAATATCCGGTGCCGAAATCGTCCAGAGAGCACAGAAATCCGGTGTTGTGAAGCTGGGTGATGATATCCGAGAGATATTCGTAATTCTCATAGGCAAAGCTTTCGGTGAATTCCAGCGTAATAAAGCGGTCCGGAATACCGAATTTGCTCTTGATGCGCCCGTAATACTCCACAAAATCCGGCTGGGTCGCCGTCACCCGTGACACGTTGACCGATACCGGGTAAACCGTCTGGCGCTCCGAAACCCGCTGGGCAATGTTTTCGCAGGCACGGTAGAACACGAAGCGGTCCATTTTGTTGATGAAGCCGGTCTCCTCAAAGACGGGCAGGAATTCCGCCGGCTTGCGGTAGGCTTCGATCTTCGGATCAAACCAACGGACAAGAATCTCGCTTCCGTCGATGCTCCGGGTCCTGAAATTATATTTTGGCTGATAGAACAGGTGGAATTCGCAGTTTTTGAGCGCATTTTCCATTCTGCCCTCGATCTCCGAACGTCTGATATAATTTTTGCGCAAAAGATCGCCGTAAAAATGGAAAGAGACCGAAGCGCCCTGGTTCATGAACATATTGCGCACCATGCCCACCTTGTCGATCATGCGGTGAACCGACGTTTCCTCCGCCTCCACCTCGTAGATACTGAAGGACACGTTTACCTTATAGTCCGCCTCCTGAAAAGTTGCGTACCGGGTAAGATTCTGGTACATTCCGTTCAGCCGGTCGGTCAGCACCTTTTTGTCCTTGTAGTGGAGCAAAAGGTAAAATTCGCCGCCGGAGCTGTAACCGATGGTCTCGGAAAGCACCATGCCGTTCTGATACGCATTTTTGGCATAGATGAGAAACTCATTTTCCACCGTTTCGCCGAAACATTCGCCGATGTAGTTGAAGCGGTTGATGTGCGCAATGACCATGGCAAACCGGGTCGCCCGGTTCTGCCGCAGAATCGCCTCGGTGTCCCGCTCGAATTTCCGGAGCGTCGGGCAACCGATGCTTTCGTGCATCATGGCAAGCGTGTAAATTTTTCTGCGGGTCTGCACCTCTCCGACCATAAAGACCACGCTGATGAAAATGATGATAACCGCAAACACCAGCAATGCGCCCCACAGGTTCTGCATCAGCTCGTAGCCCTCGCTGTACACGCTCCGCATCTGGTACAGATTCAGGAGAAATACACCGCCCTCCTCTGTGCCAAGCGAATTTACCGTAAGGATATATTCCTCGGTCCCGATCCGCAGCGTGACCGAACCGCTGGAGGTCGAGCGTATCATGGCGGTAACCTGACGGTAGGTGTCGCTTCTGGGCAGAATCCGGCGGAAAACGCCGTCGAAAACAGACTCTTCCCCGATCTCCACCAGCGAGGAATTCACCTGCCGGTCTATGATCTTTCCGTCATGCTTGCACAAAAGTGAAAACTCGGTCTTTCCCATGGCGGGAATGGAGCTTTCCGCACCGCGCATGGAATCGGGAAACAGCAGAATACTCTTGTCAAAGACAAAAACGATCCGGTCCATGTACGGATTTTCCGCCGGTGCGGAAATTCCCACCGCCATCATGATGTTGTCATACTGGAACACACGGGAAATAACCGTGCCCGAGGCGGCGGCAAGTCCGGAAAGCTCCGGATATCCCTCGCAGGCGACGCCGTCCCAGTCGTACAGCACCGAATCCTTGAGGTAATAGACTTCTTTCAGCTCTTCGTAGGCACCCTCGGAAGCCGATTTGGCTTCCCGTATCAGCGCAATGGCGTCCTCCTCTTTGGTGCAAAGCGCAAGCCGGGAGGCAAAATACTCCACGTTTGCCTTATAATCGTTCAGATGAGCGTCCAGCAACAACTGCTGTTCGGCGGAATAAAACTCCGCCCGCTCCATTGCCTGCTGTGTCACCCCGGCGGAATATCCCCGCCCGACAGCGATCAGCTCCACGAGAAAGAAGATACAGATTATGATAATAACGGCAAAAATGATCTCCTTGCCGTGTTTCTGAAAAAACGATTTCATAACTCTCTCCTTTCTCAGTTATTTTGCCATTTATTCGCCTTTTGTGCCCTTTTCATCCCCGCCCTCCGGCAGCTTTTTCGGGGAAGAGTCTCCGCTCTTTTGCCGTTGCAGGCGCTGTACCTCCTGCTCCACACGGCGGGCAATTTCCGCATCCCGCTCCTCTGCCTCAACCTCCCGAATTCCACGCACGATATCCGGAATGTAAAGGAAGGCGCAGGACAAAATCAGGATCCCGATGATGAGGTAAAGTCCGAACCAGGAGGAAAAGATCCTGCCGAAAAAGGTAAGTACCGCAAGATTTCTCACGTACACTGCCACCACGTCGTCCGGCTCAACCACCCACGGATCCTGTGCCGACAGGACCGAATCGCCCTTGGTACGAAAGCCCTCCGGCGTCACCTCGTCGATCCGGTGCGTGACCAGACTGCCGTAAACGGGGGAATCGGCGTCCCGGCACACGAACACAATCACGTCGCCGACGGTACAATCGGCGGCGTCTGTTTTCTTTACCAGGATATAGCTTTTCGTGGGAATGGTCGGCTCCATGCTCCCGGTCTGCACCCAAAGACAGGTGTAGCCAAAGGCAAAAACCGTCTTGCCCTGCATTTTATTGACGATCACCGCAAACGCCGACAGCGCCAGCAGAACGGCAAGGCACAGGGTGAGCACCGTTCTGACTGCCGAACGCTTATTCTTCTTTTTCATGGCTTTCATGCCCCTTATCTTCCGCAGCGCCGGGTCCCTCCCGGACAAGCTCCCGTTCCCCGTGCTCCTCGATATCCCGGATAAAGCCGCTGGGGTCGTCCAGACCGAACACCGCAGGGTCGCTGTAATCCATCGAATCGGGGAATTTCATTTGCGGCATTTCGGTTTTCTCGGTCTTTTGCTCGTATGCCTCGGGCATTTCCGCCGGGACGTGCGCAATGCGCACCTCCTGACCGCCCGCCGCAAGATCGGCGGCAATATTCATCGACGGCATCGGCGCCTGGGTTGCAGGCACGATCGCCTCTGCCGGGATTCCGGGTACCGGCGACACTGCCCCGGTATAGATCGGAACCGGCGCCTTTTCCCGCACCCGCTTTGCCGCCTCGTCCGCACTCCGGATGACCGGCTGTCTCTGCCTGTCGTAGGTCAGCGAATATCCGGCACAGATGCTGGCGATCAGGCGCTTGGCATATTTCAGACTGCGTGGGCTGTCCATGCGCATAAGCGCAGGCGTATCGTTGTATTTTTCATCACTTTTTGCACGATGTAACCGGTAGCTTTCATCTGCCGTTTCCGGGTCCAGTGCAAAGCCCATCCAAAGCACGTTTCCACGCACAAATGCCCGTGCAAGCACGGTTTTTTCGGCAAGATACGCATAATCCTGCCCATCGGAGCACACTTCGACGCCCCGGTATCTTGCAAATTCGTGGGTGAGCGATTCAAAAAATTTCCGCACATTTTCGCCGCCGGCAATAAACAGATCAGACTGCGGTTCGACGGTGGGTAATTTTTCGTTTTCTGCAGTTTCTGCGTGCTCTGCGACTTCTTCGGGTTCTGCGGGCACCTCTGCCGGAGCTTCGGGCTGCACTTCGGCTTCGACTTCCGGTTCAAACGGTGCTTCCTCCACCGGTGCCGGCGGCTCCTCCAGCAAAGCATCCGCACGCAGAGCCACCGCCATGGCAAAGAGGATATCCTCCTCGCCGGCGTCCTCCGGATTTCTGACCCTTGTGCTGAATTCGTCCTCCGAAATGCCCTCGCTCTCCTCCACGACCCTTGCGTGGAGAACCGGCGATTCAAAGGTGCCGAGCACGTCGCCCTCCGCCTCCTCGCCGCACACATAGTGGCGGAAGAAAAGATACTGCGGCGCAAGCCCGGAGGCGATCTCCCGCTGATATGCCGGCGGGACGTCTATCAGCTTTTCGTTTACCAGCAAGCCGTAATTTCCGTCGTCGTAGCTTTCGATGAACTCCCAAAGCGCCAGGCACTGGCGGAAATACTTGTTTTTCAGAATCGCATTGGTGCGCATGATCGGCGGGTGAACGTAATTTTTGCCCATCCGCTTGACAAAATCCGACCCCATGTAGGCGCTGACAATATCGTCCAGCCGCTCCACACGGTTCCACAAGCCGCTCTCGTAGGTATAATTCTTCACGTCCTCCGTGCCCTCATACCGCTCCGAAAGCTCGATGCTCATGCGGACAACGCCCCGTGCTTCCCCGTCCCGGAAGCGGTTTTCAAATTCCACCGCTCGGACTTTCTCATCCATTCCGTTCTTTTTCCAGATTTCATAGCGCCGATGCACAAAAAGATACAGGCGGGCAAGCAGGGTGTTGAGAAATTTATTTTCATACATCAGGAGAGAATCATCCCGGAACACATTGAGCAGTTTGTTGGGCGTGATCTCATCCCCGTCGATTTTTGCAATGTAATCGGAATGTTGTCCCAGGTGCGCAATCGAGCGCCCTGTGATCTTACGGGTCAGCTCAATGGGAAGCACCTCTTCGGTTTCCGCAATGTAGCCAACCGGGTGCCGGATCAGGTGATCCAGCGTGGTAACGCAATCCTCCACCGTCTGCACCCATACCTCGTCAATGGCACGGAGCATCAGGCGCTCGGACTGCCGGACCGACGCTTCTCCGTCGGAAAACAGCTCCAGAATATCCCGGTAGGTCCCGTGGCGGGATAGCAGTTCCCCCACCGACCGGGAGGTGTCGTCATAAATATCTCCCTCTTCGGGCGTATCCTCCAGCTCCGGCTTCAGAAGTCGGATCCAACCCCGGGTCAGAAGCTTTTCAAAGCTTTCCGCCGGGAAGTTTTCGGCATTGACCGGCTCCACGGGTGTGCGTTTTTTTACAAGCCCGTGTGCCTTTGCCATATTTTCAATCAGATGAGCGGCGACCTTTGCCGAGCGCTCATTCTGAATTTTCAACTGTGCAGGAGCGGCGTCTTTTCTGCGATCAGCAGAGTTATCCGCACGATACCATGCGCCGGGCATTTTCTCCGGCGTAGCGGCAAGCGTGAGAACGAGGGTGGTTCCGTTTATGCCGAATTTTGCAATCTGCTTCTGCCCGGCATAAAAGGTACTTCCCGACCAGGTGTCCCGTTCCACTACCTTTTCATAGGACAACAGCTCGGTGGCAAGCGTGGCATAACACTGCTTGATGACAGACTCCGACAAAGCAAGCTTTGCCGCAAAGGACCTGACGTACAGCAGTTTGTCCACGCACTCCCGCAAGCCCAACTGAGGCTGTCCGGTCACAGCGGTCCTGTTTTCTTTTCTGTTCATACCAGCGCCTCCTTTGTCAAGCGGTCAGGTGCGCCGCATCAGTACATTTTCTGCAGGCGCTGTAAATATGCGATGCTTTCCTGCATCACGCCCTTGCCGAACAGGCTGTCCATGTAGGAAATCAGTCCCCGGATCTCGTCCCGGATCAGCGAAAGGTTGAGCGACTCAAACTTGCGGAACACTTTTGTGGCGAGAATATAGTCGATCGCCTCTGCCTCCACGCCGCCGCAGGCGACGTAAACCGGCACAAAGGTCTTGAGCTGTTTCAGAATACGGTTACCGAAAGCGACCCGGAATTTGTCGATCACGTACAGGTCAAGCTTTCCGATATTTTCAAGCGCCTGAGCGCTGACCGGATGCTCCGCCTTTGCCTGCTCGTAAAGAGCCGACACGTAGGAATAGGAGATCCGTTTTTCCACGGTCAGGGGTGCGTCAAAGGGGATTCCCTTGCTGTCAAGGTTCACCACCAGCGCACGGTCGTACACCTTATCGGAGACCGAGAAGGTGGAATCGTCGTTGTTGATAGTACCGATGTACCAGACGTTCTGCGGGATGTGCAGAGCACCGTCGGTCAGTTGCTTCGGATCGTTTTCCCAGGAGGACGGCACAATTTCGATCTTCCATTCGGAGGGATCCGGCATTTCCAGAATCGAGAGCATTTCCGCAAAGTAGTACTCCACACGGGCAATGTTCATCTCATCCAGAATGATAATGTTGAGGTCGTCGTTGTAGCCCGCCTCGTAGATGCGGCGCAGGACCTCGGTCTCGTTGAATTTCTTGGTAAACTCGTTGAAATAGCCGAACAGTTCGTTTCTGTCCCGCCAGGACGGCTGAACAGAGGCGATCGTGGCGTCGTTGATGAAATATTTTCCCATGACGTAGGGAAGCGATGTCTTACCGGTACCCGAAATACCCTGAAGAATAATCAGCTTTGTCGAAGCAAAACCGGCAAACATCAGGCGGATCGTCCGCAATTCGTAGTAAAGAGAATGGCTGGAGCAGGCATAATTCCGCAGATCCTCGCAGATTTCCTGCAAGGACATTCCGTTGTCATATACCGGCGGCGTGTAGAAGGAATACTTTTCGTCCACCGCCGCAAGCCTTGCAAATCTCGGTGCGGGGAGCGCCGTATTCTTGTTTGCGTCTGCGTCCTCTCCCTCGCCCTCCGCTTCGCCAAGCAGTTGCTTCATCTGCTCGTAGGAAAGCCCCGCCTGGGCAACTTTCATCTGAATGATGCGCTCCTTTTCCTGCGTGAGACGGAGCACGTCCCGGTGCAGGTCGGCGATCTCCTCCAGAAGATCCTCGTTGCCCACCAGCGTATGGCGGAAGCGGATGTATTTCCGGACGCCGATGATAATCAGAAAGATCGCACCCGTCCAGACGGCAAAGGTAAGGATAAAGGTAAGAATGGAGAGAATCCAGTCCATTGCGTTGAAATTGGCGCTTTCATCCGACCAGAGCCTGAAATAATACGGGAAGTCGAATATTTTGCCAATGCCGAAAAAGATCCCTTTGAAAAACGTCAGGATCCCATCCAACATATAGCTGAAAAACGCCTTGAACCAGGTCAGAAAGCCATATAAAAATTCATTCATCTCGCCACCGCACCTACCTTGCTTTGCTAAAACTTATCCATATCCTGCAATCTGCGCAAAACGCAGTTGTCCGGGAACTTATTGCTCCGGACCCTGTCCCCCGTCGTTCTTTCCGGAGGTTTCGCCGTCCTGCTTGTCCGCAGACTCCTGCTGTTGACGGCGCAGATATTCTTCAATCGCCTTTTGTTTGATCATTTCCTCATCCTCGGCAGTGATCACCTTTTTGCCGGAATTCCGCACACGGCGGACGGCAAGGATAAAGACCACCAGCTGATAAACGAAGAACGCAAACAGCGGCAGTAAAATGCACAGGAAAAATCCAAGGCGGGAGGAAAGAAAGGTCTGTACGGCGCCGATACCGGGCATTTTCTTGCCGGTGTACTGCGCAATCACAGCGGAGCGTCTTACCTGCTCGGTAAGTCCGTGGCTGTATTCCTCATTGTCGCCCTGCGTCTCCAGAGAGACCACATGACCGGAGGCGTCCCGGTCGATACTGACGATACGGTGGGTGTTGTACTCGCCGGCGGAAAGCTGTCCGTCGCCGTTGATATCCCACTCAAAGGTTATGATGTCCCCTACTTCCAGCTCGTCTATTGCCGTATCGTCCTCGGCGATATAGCGGCTGACCAGCAGAGTGCCCTTGGAAAATCCCGACGGCTTGTCCGACGGAATCCCGGCAGGCTTTTCGGCATCCATAGAGCCGGATTGCACGCTGAGGAAGCATTTGCCTCCGATAGCGGGCACGTTCTTTGCATTTGCGCCGGCAGAAAAAGCGACGATCGTGACCACCACAGAAAATGCTACAAAGAGCCACAGAATGATATTGACGACCACGCTGACTACTTTTTTTGTTTTTTGCTTATCCTTCATAATACCCTCTCAAAAAAATCTGATTTTTTCAAAAAAGACCGTGCGCTGTTCCGGTCTTTTCTGAAAAACGGGGGAAAACCCTCTTTCCCCGGGCATATGCCCGGGGAAATGTATCGGGAAAGGGACTCATGTCCCGGCGCTGTTGGAGTATACGATAATTATATCTTAGTCGTTTGCGGCAGACGTAAACGTCCAATTAGCAGTATTCTGGCTCAGAGACACAGCATTATTGGCAGTGCAATCGGTATCCTCACCCTCGAACCAAAGCAACAGAGCAACAGAATAAGCCGTATTATCAGTCAAACCTGTTACATCACTGAAAGTAAAGCTGATTTCAGTGCCAGCGCTATTAGCGTCATTGGACTCATACAATACACCGTCAATAATCAGACCCGCTCTCAACGCCTTGTTCAGATTAGAAGCACTTGCTGTATTGACCGTGCAAACAGGAGTAATTTTGTAAGTGCCGGCAGTGGTCTGCTTTCTGGCAATAGTAACAAAGCCAACAGCCACATAGTTTCCAACATCTTTTCCGGTCTCATTGTTTTTTGCTGTATTGGTAATAGTACCGATATTCGTGTAAGTAGCAGCAGTTCCTGCCGTACTAACAGTAGGGTTAGTGGTGTAAGTAGCAACATCCTTAACCGTAACAGTACCATCGGCATCTGTCAATTCACAAGGCTTAACAGCATTTGCACTAACATTAAGATTATCTACAGAGGTGCCGATAATTGCATCAAGCTCAACACTTGCACCGTTGGCAATGAAGAGGTTGGCATCCGTCGTTGCTTTAATTGTCAAAGCGCCAGCAGTAACTTCCGAGTTCATCGAGAACCATGCAAAGGTGGAGGTTCCCATCAGTACGGCAGAGATCAGCAGCATACAAAAAGCGGGAATCAGTTTCTTGAATTTTTTCATTGTTTTAACTCTCCTTTTTCAATCTTCGCTTTTCTTTTTTATTTATATCCATCGCCCAGCGCCAGACGAAAGAATAACGAAATTCACGCCGGAAATCCGGCAACCGTGTTACTCCACGGTATCATCGACGATCTCAAACGACATATCCATTTTGAATTCGCCGCCCAGAATATCGTCGGTACATTCCGGGTCGTTGCCCTCCAGCCATATCACCACCGTGACACGGGAGATACTGCCCGGAACAAAGTTCTCTATCAGCCCCTCGGTCACCGTGTTGCCGCTGAGGAAGTTGGTCATCACCCGCCCCGGCGGGTCCACCTCCGGAGCGCCGTTTCCGCCGCTCTTCGGCTTGGCGTAGTCCACGTAGTCGCCGCTGTACCGATATTCGCCGGTCTGCGCATCGTAGTAGAGCGGATTGAAATACAACCGCAACCGCACGGCGGCGTCAATACCGGCGGTCATTTTGGAGATCGCCAGCTTGTAGCGGTAGTCGCAAACCTCCTCGCCTACGTTCTTGACGTAAAAGGTGTACGCCACGTAATCCTCGCCGTTGTGTTCCCCGTCCTCGTCGTTCAGACCGGAGGGGAGCATATTGCCGTCGATATTGGTAATATCCTTTACCGCCCGGGAATTCAGCCGGGAGGTGGGGTTGGCAAAATTGTCGCTCTCGGCAAGCGAAAGCGCAAACTTTCGTTTGTCCGCACTGTTCTCCACCACCACCGTAAAACTGCCGTAGTGACTGAACAGAACCGAAATGACGTACACAATGACGAGCAAAGCCGCCACGCCGCCCATTGCCGCCGGGATAATGCGTTGATAAGTACGGTACCGCTTGACCTCTCCCGCCGTGCGTGTGAGGGCGGAAAACGGCGTTCTTCTTCCGTGTGCCATATCAGCTCACCTCCGGAGTCCGCAGGATCTCTTCCGGATCCAGTAAGCGGCTGGAGCAGGTAAACTCCCCGTGGTAGTCCTCTGCGGGAAGAAAGCCGAGACATTCCGCCGCATTCAGCTCCCGGAGCTGTGCGTCGTTCCGCACGCCCTGCGCCACCACACGGACGTTCATGCTTCCGGCAAGCCGGACAAGCGAGCCTCCCACACGTGGGCGGGACCGGTCGCCGAAAAGCGGGATCACGTCCGGCGTCATCATTGCCACGTCAGGGGTCATCTCCAGCATCCGGGTGACCGGAAAATCCGCATCCCCATAGCCGTTGACCGCCACCCTCATGCCTGCCGCCCGGATGTCCGAAAAGCCACGCCCGCCGATATCCGAACCAAGCGAAAATACGTCGGCGCCGAACATAAGGCATATCTTTCCGGGGAGGTCAACGTTTTCTTTCGCCATAAGCGATTTCAGCGTGTCATATAAATCCTCCGGCAACAGGAGCGCCGACGGAGCGGGCACCGTAAGCCACAAAAGCTTGCCCGGCAGTCTTTCCTGCCCGTCCAGCTCTTTCAGCAGGCGCATGGTCTTGCGCAGGATGCAGAGGGTAAAATCGCATCCCTCCTGCGCCATATCCGCCGCCCGGGCGTAAAGCTCCGGCGTCAGAACGCCGTATACCAGGCTGTTGATCAGCGGCTTGCCTATGTACGCAATTTCTTCGCCGTTGTAGCAGTCGTACACCGGCTGAAATTTCAGTACGATCGGTGTGATACCGCTTCGCAGGGTCCGCACCGCATATTCTTCCGCCTGTTGCACAGCACACACCTCCTTTTCCTTGCCTCCGGGAAAACAAAACAGCCCGGTTGCAAATCATACAATCTGTACAAAATTGCAACCGGGCTGACTTTATCGCAAAAACAAAGTCCCTTGGCTTTGCGTCGCCGCCTCACGACGGTTTTGCTAACTATTCAAATGCGGGAAAAATCATTTTCTCTGCTAACATTCTATCATATTTTTTCCGGCTTGTCAAGAATTTTTTTCGGAGTTTCCGCATTTTACGGAATTTTATGCCGTTTTTCCCCACAAATCCGCAAATTTTTTATCCGCTACCGGCTACCTCGTCCCGGTAATCCGTTAGATTTCCGGTTTCTGCCATTCCGCCAGGCAACACCGTAAGCGTACCGATACCCTCGTATTTGTATAACAGTTTGGTAGCAATTTTGCTGTCCTCCACCTCTGTCCCGGTCGCTCTCTCATAAAGGATATACGGCGTTCCGCTCGTGGCAACGTCCGCCAGCGACATAATCACAGCCTTGTATGCCGGGTAAGCGTTGTTAGCATCCAGTACAATGGTATCCGTGTTGACAAAGTCCACCGTTTCCATGGTGTACGGCTTTTCCCCGGAACCGCCGCCATCCGTGCCGTTGGCGCCAATGTCGAGGTAAAGAAGATATGCGCCTGCTCCAGTGGAAGAAGACCCCAAGGCATATTCACCTTCATTTACAGGAATCTCCAGATAATATATAGCTTTTCTTATCATAAGTCCTGAAGTATATGTATCGCTTGCAATCCATGAGCAATCAAAAGCCAAAGAATAAGATTCTGTTAAAGCGGACGCTGTAACTGTTTCTTTGGATGTCGTGTTGTCTGAATAAAGATAAATGTAAGCACCATCATCGGAATAGATTTTCGATATTTCTTTGATTTCCTTTATAGAATTGTCCGTATTACGGAAAATTTGGTGTAATGAAAAGAAATTTTTGTTGGACTGAAAATTCGTTGCGGCAAAACAACTTATATAACCTTTTGATTTCACCTGAAAGTCAATAGAGTTTGCAGGCATTGGATAGTTATAAAAAGTATCTCCATTTATTTTCACCTTTGATGCAGTATAAATGTTGTCCATTCCGATTGCCGCATTCATAAAGTGAAATCCATACCACTTTTTTTGGCCTTGTATAACTGCATTGAATTTTTCACGTGCTGTATCGTAAGCGTTTAAACCAAGCGATGACACCGTCTCTTTATTGATATTACTACTTATACTGCTGTGCACGTTGCTATTATTTTCATTAAATGAATCGGAAATTCTTTTCAATCCATCGGTGGTAATTGTCAAAATTTCAACTTCTTTGCCATCCCCGAATGAGTCAGCTCCGTTCGTAGATATTTCTACACCTACACTCCCATTAATCGAAGCACCCCTTAATCGAATATCTCCCCCCAAAGAATCAAACGGTCCGCTGGCAATATATCCCGTATTATTATCAGTTGCATTATTATTCGCATCCGTGTTAATGGGAAAATATGTCGGCTTTTTCGTGGAATTTGTCATGTCATATTCAGCCTTTCCTGGTGAAAGCTTGCTTCCTCCACGCAAATAATATATGTCACCATAAAACCGCATATATACAGATCCTACATCTTCACTATAATAGTACTTATATGTATAACTGCCAATGGATACCGAGGTACTGCTATCGTCCTTATATAAATTATCAATCCGTGTATATAGACTTTTCATATCAATTGACCCACCCCATCCACCGGGTAGTCCTGTCCAGACGACCAACTTTTCATTGTATGCCCCGACGAGAGAATATTTGGAAACGACAGAGGCTCCGCCACTCAACGCCGCTATTCCGGTTACGCCCGAAACAAGCGAAATGTCGCCACGGTAAACGCCGACGTTGGCAAAATTACTGCCGATATAGCCCCCCACCAAGCCGACGAGGGTCTGTGCGGTGTTGCTGTTGACGTGCAGTTTATCGGCGTAAAAGCCGCTGACGCTCATTTCCTCCTTCACAAAGTCGGCATTGTCTTCGGCATACCCGTCGGTATAGCCGTTATAGTTTCCGGTCACGCCGAACAAGCCGACGATTTCGATCTCGCTTGCCTTATCGGTGGTATGCAACAGATCGGTTTCGGTGTTGTTGCTGTTCTGAAATTCCGCATTGGACGGGCGGACTTTCAGGGTCTTTGCCGTATCGCCCTTAGCGTTGGAAACGGTAAGCGAACGAATGGTAAAATTGCCCCCGTCAAAATGACCGATAAAAGGATACTGCGTGGTACCGATCGGCGGAATTGCCGATTTCAGTCTTCCCATGTCGATATCGGCGGTCAGCTTAAAATAGCTTTGCGCAAGTTTATTGCTCATGTCCGGATTCATATTGAAATAACCGAGGTACTGAAGCCACGCCAGATTATACAGATGCACCGCATTGCTGATTTCATAGGGCTTTTCCTCACTGCCGTTGCCGCCGGCAAAGTATGCCGCATTCGCCGAACCGGTAAACTCAGTCGGGAACCGGGCAACGCCGAGGACTGCGCCAAGCCATGCGACTGTGATCCCGCACGAAACGATACAGATCAACAGGCAAAGCAAAAGGCAAAGCGTTTTTTTCATGATACCTCCCCTGCCCGGCTCCCCGGGCTTTTTTTCATCCTTTTTCTTTTCAGTCCGCCTGCAGTTTCAGCTCAAAATCGCACACAAACAGAATCTCTTTTGCGCCGGTTCCCGTGACGACGTCGTTACCGATGTTCTTGGAGAACACCGTGGCGATGAGAAGCGGGTCGTAGTCGATCAGCAGAAAGATCGAGCGGCAGTCGGCTCCGCCATATTGATCCGGCTGTGTTTCGATAACCGTATTCTCCGGGGCATTTTCGTTCTGAATAATGGAAAAGTCCTGTACCTCATTGCTTGCGTTGATAAAGGTTTTCAGCCGGTTTTCCGGTATTTTCGTCATCGTATAGCCGGTTCCGTTTTGCCCTATCTCTCCCTTTTGCAGTGCCATGATCCCCACGATACTGGAAAGAACATTGGTATATTCGGCGCCGTTCGCCGCTGTACCCGTTCCCGGTTTGGCGGCACCGTCTGCCGTCGGGAGCAGAGTGTAACCGTCGTTTCCCAGAAAGTAGGAAGTAGACGTGATTGCCGTTACGGTAAGCTGTTCTATCGTTTCAGGCAGGTATATCTTCATAAGCAGTTGATGCTTTTTATTGCCGATTATGCTGTAATTGCCAAGCTTTGCCGCCGTGCTGTCTACCTTTTCAAAAAAGTATCCCGCCTCATCGGTGGTGCTGACATTGAAATACTCGCATCCGAGGATACCGTCCTCGGTGCCAAGTCCGATCTGCAAGCCGGAGGCTCCCACGTTTTTATTCTGTGCAAACCATGCAAAGGTTGCCGCAAAAATGCAGAACAGGCACACGAGGCACATGGTCAAAGAGCTTGCTATTTTCAGTTTTTCTCTGCTCTTTCCTTTCATTTTCCTCTCCTTGCATTTCCGGCATTTTCTGTGGCAAAAAACAAAAAAGCCAAACTACCGCACCGGTAATCTGGCAACTGGCTGACTCGTAGAGTCCCTATAGCTTTGCGTAATAGCCTTGCGACTATCTTGCCCTTTTCAGTTTTCCTATTTATATTTTACTCTGAAAGTCGCATTTTGTCAAGTCTTTTTCCGATTTTTTTACGGCAGATGCCAAAAAACGGTTCCGCAGGGAGCTTTCAGAAGAAAGCTCCCTGCGGCAATGGGTCAGTTTTTCCCGGTTGCGTCGATCATTTCCAACGCAAAGAAACGCTGTGCGTCCGAGACGAACTTTGCCACCCGGTTGCGGAGAACGTAAAATCCGCCGTTTCCGTTGATGGTGATATAAGCCTTCCGGGAGGTCAGCTCATAGAAGCGGTAGACCTTTTCCTCGCCCTCGGTGGTCTTTATCGTCATTGTCAGCAACAGCTTTCCGCTGTCGTTCAGCAAGGCGTCCCGGTCCTCGTCGGACATCGGATAGGAATCCACGATAGAGGCGTACAGAAGCGTCTGATAGAACCGCCGGAACAGGTTGGTGTCGTACCGCACGATCTCCTCCACTGAGCCGTCAACGTGGCGGATGCGGATCAGGTCGGTGCCGACCTCCACCTGGTCGCCGTTGCGGCACTCGATATAGCCGCTTACGATCAGCACCTGCGTGCCCATCACGTTATAATCGTACTTACTGGTCGTGATCTTCAGCTCGGTACCTGCGGCGTTGTACGCCTTGATATCGGTTGCGGTAATCACCCAGATATTGCCGCTCTTATCGGTGACGGTCAGGTTGGCGAAGGTCTTTCTGGAATTGCCGTTGGAATCGGTTGCGCTTACCGTCATCAGGTTGGAGCTGATGGTTTCACTGCTGTCCGAAGCGGAATTGTCCAGAATGAATTCTGCCGTATAGCCCGGCGCCTCCAGCTTGACGGAAGCGCAGAATGCGATATTCAGGTTGACGTAGCCGCTTTCGATCCAGTCGTAGGAATCCCAGTTGAGGAACTCAAAGGTATGTCCCTCCACCTCTACGATCATGTTGTAATCGTACAGCAGCTCGCCCTTATCGTCGTACACCGTGGTAAAGGCGTAATAGTTTCCGTCCTCGTTTTTCTGGCTGATCATGATCAGCTGACGGATAGTGTAGGGATCGTCCCCGTCGTCGGTCACGTCAAACTTGAAGGACAGGATATACTCGGGGCAGAATTCGTAATCAACCTTTCCCTCTTCACTGCCCGGAACCTCTTTTGCCAGACCGTATCTGACAAAATCGGCATCGCTCGGCGAAAGCTTACGGACGCCGGCAAAACTCGGGTTGTAGAGCGCCTGCAGGCAGGTGTTGATGTTATTGGAGGAAGGACTGTATCCGGCAAGCGACGCCGCCGGAGCCGAGCTTCCCTTATTGAACACGTAGGGGACCGAAGCGTTGATGGTATTTTCCCGCTCGGTAAGGTCAATATAAGTGAAGCTGACCGTTTCCTCATAGCCGTAGCTGAAGCCGTCCATCTTGGTCTTGCCGTCATCGTGCCGGAGCACCATGAAGTCCTCCACGTCAAAGTAATTGTTCATCGACATGGGGTAGCAGACGAGCGGCGTGACGTAGTCCTCGATCGGGGCAAGCAGGCTTTCGGAGATATCCGAGCTGAGCACGTACACCGCCTGGCGGGGCACCTCGGTCTCGCCCGACATATCCACGTACTGCACGTAATATCCGCCGCCGGTCACCAGACGGTCGCCGATCAGCACCTTATAGCGGTTTCCGGAGGTATCGGTGAGGATATAATACGCCGGGGTATAGGCGTAGGTCTCGCCGTCGTCGTTGACACGCTCCTCCGGCACAAGTCCGTATTCGCTGAAGTTTCCGTTGGCGTCCTTGATCGGATCCTGGATCTTCCGGGTGGAAATGGTGTACCCGGCGCTGACGTACAGCGAGGCAAACAATTCCTGGTCGAATGAGGTGAGAATGGAGTTCCGAATCACGAAATCCGACGTGTTGTCCACCTGGTTGGTCTCCGGGTTGAAGCGGTCAAAGGCAAAGGTTCCCTTGTCGTTGTGCACCTCAAGCGAACGGATGTTCTTTTTCTCGATGTGCGGGAACAGCAACAGACGGGAGTTGAAGCCCACTACCTCGTTGCCTTCGGTGTCCACCACCGCCTGCACCGTGTATTCGCCGGTCTCCGCATCCACCTCCACCAGCGTACCGGCTTCGGTAATGTAGTAGCCCTTTTCCGAATCGGTATCCAGCTTATGCTTTTTGCTGGTGTCGTACATGGCGTAGCTTTTGTCCCGATAACGGATATAATATTTACTGCCATCCACGTCCACAAACGTGGTGGTTTTTACATAGTCAAGAACCCATACAAGCGTTCCTATCAGGATGATCGTAGCAAGAACTGTGGCGATTATTGCAATCACCCGTCGGCGCATCAGGCTCTTTCCTTTTGGGGTAGCGCCTTTTTTCATCTGTTCTTTCTCCTTACCAGTACAAAGATACCGGAACCGAGCGCAAGCACGGCGGGAACCACCGCAAACACGACGGTGTACTGGGTAGCCTCAGCAGTGGTAACGGTATCAATGGTATAATCGGCAAACGGCTTGAACGTCAGACCGACCGGAACCGGCTCCCGTCCCACCGCACGGCAGGCAGAAAGCAACAGGTCGGTATTTCCGTAGGCATTGGACTGCAACAGCGTCTCGCTTGCAAAATCGGTCGAGCCGCAGGCAATGACGTAGGATGCTTCGTTGACGGTGGTATAGTTGGATTCCTGCGTGGTGCGGTCCTCCACCGATACGGTCATCAACGCAAATTTATTGTTGGCGGTCGCCCTTGCCACCTGTTCCCCGTTTGCCATGGCAACGGCGGAATCATAGGAGGTGAAAAGGTTGTAGATCGACCGGCTGGTGCCGTCCACCGAATAGCTTGCGTAATCGTAGGAGATCGAGTCGTCGTCCTCGCTGACGTAATGAACCGGAGAATACAGGTCGGAATAGGAGATCGACATCGCATTCTGGAAGATCACGTCGGGCGCATAGGGGCGGCTTCTCATATCGGAGGTAATGGAAGAAGCGGGGTTATCGGTGGTGTACTCCGACTTGACGGTATAACCGTTGGTCGTCAGGGAGTGCGAGGTATCCTTGATCATGTAAGGATGCGTCTGGTTGGCACTGTCGGTATAGCGGTCGTAGCTGATGCCCCACTCCGCCAGATATTCCTCAAAGTGAGGAAGCACGGGGCTTTCGGGGGACATGAACACCATCATGGAGTTGGTTCCGTCCAGGAATTTGTCCAGCTTTTCAATCTCGTCCACGTCCGAAATGCCGTCGTTCACCATAAAGTCGGAGGTCGGGTCAAACACCACGATCAGACGGCAGTCCTCCGGGATCTCGTCAGCGGCAAGGTTCAGCTCTCTGACGATAAAGCCGGCGTCGGTCAGCGTGGTCAGGAAAGAAGTGTCGGTAAAGGACTCTCCGTGGTTGGTGGTCACGCAGGCAACCGGCGACTCCGCACGGGTGACGGCAAGAATCGAGGAGGCAAACGCCTTTTCGCCGTTATATGCCCAGGGTTCCTCGTCGCTGGAGGAGTTGAAGGTGTAGAAGTAACGCAGATTGCAGACCCGGAACTCGGTTCCGAATTCGATAATCACGCTGGTGGTTGCAATGGTGGAAAGCGAATTTGCCTTGAACCGTGTCACCGAGGAGGGGTTGCGGATGATATTGTAGTTCTGAACGGTGATATAATCCGGAAATTCCTCCTCCAGCTGGAGAGCGGTATGGTACACGTAATTCTGCGTGTTGTTGCCCTGCAGGGTGTCAGGATCGTCGCAGAAGATCAGGTTGATGGTGATATTCTCATCCTTGTATCCGCTGTCGCCCGGCTTGTAGCCGTGCTCGACGTTGAACACCCTGTTTTCCTCCCGGATCTTTTTCACCATTTCTACCGGGGAGGAGCTGTTGGCAAAGGTATCGTCACCGTTGCGGATAAGGTCGATGCACTCGTCCGACAGGGTAAAAAGACGGTCGGGGGTAAGATCCACATACCACAGGAACTTCTGGGAAAGTGCGGAGAAGATCACGTTGACAAGGATCACTGCCGCAATGATCAGAATGGTAAGAGCCGCCGTTACGCCGCCGTAGCGGAGCTTGCGGCTGGTAGATGCTTTCATTTTCATGGATGTTTACCTGCCTTTCTTAACCCCAGCGGCGCTTGTCGTAGACACGCACCGTCAAAAGCAGGAACACGCCCGCAATGGAGATATAATACAGTATGGAACTGAAATCCAGAATTCCGGTCGTGAAATTGGAGAACCGGCTGAGCACACAGACCCAGCTGATGACCTTGCGGATCACGTACATGTCAATATACTGATTGACAAGGTCCAGAATCAACATCACCAGAATCACTGCCACGGTCATGACCGCCGCCGCAAGCTGGTTTTCGGTCAGCGAGGAAATGAACAGTCCGATGGCAATAAACGCCGCTCCTATCAGGATCACGCCGACAAGGCAGGTCACGATCTGACCGGTGACCGGTCCGACGTGCTCCTCCGCATAGCTCTTGCCGAGGCTCTCGGTCCGTGCATAGGAGTACAGCGGGAAGAAGTTATAGCAGGAGAGCAGCAGACTGCCGACGAAAATGGTGAATGCGGCAAAGAATTTTCCGAGAACCATACCCGGAATCGAAACCGGCGCCGTCAGCAAAAGCTGTTCGGTACGCAGTTTCTTTTCTTCCGCAAACAGCTTCATGGTAAGAAGCGGAATGAGAATGATAAAGGAAAAGATCAGATAGGTAAAATAGCTTGAGGTCTGATAGGTTTTGGAGACCAGCGTTGTATAACAGCACAGCAGAGACGCCGCCGCCAGAAACACTCCGACGTAAACGTATCCGATGGCGTTGATAAAATAGGAACGCAGCTCCTTTTTATAAATAGCAAACATAGATTTTCAGCTGACCGCAGTCAGCGGCTCCTTTCATGACATTGCACAACCCGTGCGTCGCCGTCGGTCCCACCTGCAATCACAGGCGATCGGACCTGTCGTCGGACTCCTTGTCGGATTCGTCGTCAAACAGAGCGGAATATCCGCCGCCCTGCGTCTTTTCGGTGTTTTTCATAATGGTCTTGGCAAGCTCCTGCTCCTCGTCGGTCCGGGAACGTCCCCGGTTGGCGTTCCGCCGCTCGTAGCGGCTCTTGGGAGCGGAACTCTGATCCACGATGGCAATGAAGATATCCTCAAGGCTCATGCCGAGCGCTTCCAGTCCCACCAGCGGCCATTTTCTTTCGGCAAGGGTGTAGAACAGGCTCTTGCGGATGTCCACGCCGACTTCGCTTTCTATCATGTAGGTATAAGCGTCGCCGTCTCTCTGCGCCAGCACCTCGGCGTGCACGATGCCGGGTTTGGAGCGGAGCATGGAGAGGACTTCCTTCTGCGGACCGGCGATCTTCACCTGGAAGCGGCGGTTGTTCTCCACCGCACGGGTGATGTTTTCGGTCTGCTCATCGGCAACGATCTTACCCTTGTTGATGATAACGATCCGGTCGCACACCGCCTGCACCTCCTGCAGGATATGCGTGGAGAGGATAACGGTATGGTCTTTGCCGAGATTGCGCAAAAGGTTGCGCACTTCAATGATCTGCTTGGGGTCAAGTCCCACGGTAGGCTCGTCAAAAATAATCACCTCCGGGGAGCCGATCAGCGCCTGGGCAATGCCCACTCTCTGCCGGTAGCCCTTGGAGAGGTTTTTGATGACCCGCTTGTACACGTCCCGGATCTTTACCACATCGCAGATCTCCTCCAGATGCTTGGTCCGGTTCAGCTTGCAGCCCTTGAGATCGTAATTGAAGATCAGATATTCCTCCACCGTCATATCCAGATACAGCGGCGGCTGTTCCGGCAGATATCCGATGTGCTTTTTTGCCTCCAGAGGGTTATCCAGCACGTTCAGACCCGCCACCGAAACACTTCCCGACGTACAGGACAGATATCCGGTCAGAATATTCATGGTCGTACTCTTGCCCGCACCGTTCGGTCCGAGCAGTCCCACGATCTCCCCTTTTTCTACCTCAAAGCTGATATCGTCCACGGCGCAGTTCGAGCCGTAATTCTTTACCAGATGCTCAATTTTTATCATAATTGAGGAGTTTCCTTTCCTTTGTTGCTTACTTTGCGGGAAAATCTTTTTCCCCCGCCTTTTATACAAATAGCATTATAGCACAAATTTGTAAACAAACCGTGAACCACAGGCTCTTTTATACAAATTTCATCTGTTTTTTCTGTGATTTTTTTGTGTATGCGTTGGATTTTTCCGGCAAAAAGCCGCACAGCCCCAGAAAACCGCCCGCAAACAGTCCTTCCTTTACACGGAGACGGGCTGTTGCACCGAAAGTGCAACAGCCCGATCGGACCCCGTCCGAAAATATACGTCTGCCGCTGTCTCCGAACGGCTTTTGTTTTCAGCGGACCCGCTGAAGCTTTACGGTAACAGCCGCACCGTCAAGATCTATCGTTCCGGTGTAGTCCACAGGCACAGGCGACCCGAAGGTTGCCAGAAGATCGTGGGAAAGCTGTTCCCGCTTCTCCTCCAGAATACTGCGGATAAGGTCGGAATCGGTCGAAAATTCGATCACGATCCGGTCGCTGACGTCAAAGCCCGCCGATTTCCGGAACACCTGGCACTGACGGACAATGTCACGCAGGATGCCGGCACGCTGCAACTCCTCCGAAATGGTAGTATCCAGCGCCACGAAATCGTCGTTGTTCTTATATACGGCAATATGGTCCTTCGCCTTGGCGTTGAGGGTGAACACGTCCGGTTCCACCTCGAGCGCAAGCGCCGGAAGCTTCACGTTCTCGCCACGCTTTACGCTGTCGGAAAGGATCTGTTGGGTCACGTCGTCAAGCTCGGCAAGATATGCCTTGACCTCGTTTGCACGGTTCTTCAGCACCCGTCCGGCAACCTTGAAGTTCACGGTCAGGAAGTTGGACTCCAGCTCCGAAGTATCCTTCAGCTGGCGGATCTCTCCTACGTTCAGCTCACTGAGGATGACTGTGCCAAACATCGAAACGGCGTTGCGGTTTTCCTCGGTGTCGGCGATAAAGAGGGTCGGCAGGGGCTGACGGATTTTGATCTGCTTTTCGTTCCGGAGCTTGAGTCCCAGCGAGATGATATCTCTTGCACGATCCACGTTGGCAAGGATTCCGTCGTCAGCCGCCGCAAAGCGGGATTCCACCACCGGCCATTCCGACAGGAATACCGAAAGCGCTTCCTCGTCGGAATACCGCTTGACAAATCTCTGCCACGTGGTTTCGGTGATAAACGGAATGATCGGTGCCATGATCTGCGTAATGGTCCTGATGGCGTAGAACAGGACGGCGTATGCGTTCTGCTTGTCCTCGCCGCAGTCGGTGCTCCAGAAGCGGCTCCGGTTGACACGGATATAGAAATTGGAAATATCGTTGACAAACGCCTCAAAGAAAGCGACCACTTCCCTCGTGGAGTACAGTTCCATGTACTTGGTGGCGTCCTCGATAAACCGGTTGGTGCGGATCACCAGCCAGCGGTCGATCGGCGCAAGACGGGAAATGTCAAGCTTTGCAAGATCCACCCGCACGTTGTCGATATCGGCATAGGTGGCAAAGAAAGTCTCCAGGTTCCAGTAAGCAAGCAGTTTGCGCTTTGCCTCGTCTCCCAGCGTATAGCCGAAACGGACGTCGGTAGAAGTGGAAGAAGAAGCGAAGATATACCGGGAAGCGTCGGCGCCGATAACGTCTGCCGCCTCGTCAAACCGGATCATAAAGCCGGTCTTGGAGAACTTGCTTCCGTCCTCGGAAACCACCACGCCGTGCGTGCTGACCTTGGTATAGGGAGGCTCGCCCACAAGAACGGTGCTCATGAAGAGCATGGAATAGAACCACAGACGGATCTGCTCTTTCATTTCCAGAACGTGCTCCGCCGGGAAATACTGCTTCCAGTATTCTCTGTCGGTGAAATATTTCAGCGTGGAGAACGGCACGATGCCGGCGTCCAGCCAGACGTCACCCACCTGCGGGATCCGCTCCACCTCAGCGCCGCACCCGGGACAGCTGATCTTCACGTCGTCGATCCACGGACGGTGCAGGTGCGGGATAGCGTCTACCTTGGACTTGTCCACTGCCCGCTCGTACAGCTCCTCCTTGGAGCCGATCACCGTCAGCTTTCCGCAATCGGGGCAGACGTAGAACGGCAGGGGCAGTCCGTAAAAGCGCTTGCGGGAGATGTTCCAGTCGGACATATTTTCCAGCCAGTCCAGCATCCGCTTGCCCTGATAGGGGGGATTCCACTCCACCTTCTTGGCGTTTTCGATCAGCTTGGGACGAAGCTCGTCCACGGCGATCGCCCACTCCTTGACCAAGCGGAACAGAATCTCATGCTTGCAGCGCCAGCAGATCGGGTAGCTGTGCTTGTATTTATGGGTATAGAAGAGTTTGCCTCTCTTTTTTAGCTCGTCAAAGACCAGCTGGCGGCTCTCCTGAGCGTCCACGCCCGAGAGGAAGCCGAAGCCGTCGTAGAACACGCCGTATTCGTCCACCGGAATGATCTTCGGCAGACCGATCGACTCGCCCAGTGCAAAGTCCTCGGCACCGCATCCGGGAGCGATGTGCACCACGCCGCATCCCTCGGTGTCGTCCACCTCATCCCAGAGAACGATCTTATGGACGAAGTTCTGCTGATCCATTTCCGGGAAACAGGTCTCATATTCCAGTCCGGCAAGATCCGCACCGGTAAAGCGGTCCAGCAGGGTCACGCCCTCCTTGCCCTCAAACTTCTGCTTGTAGTAGGTCTCGGAGGTGATATAGTTGTAGTCCTCTCCCTCCACGTGGAGCCGGACGTAGTTCATCTTTTCGCCGACCGCCAGAGCGACGTTTGCGGAAAGCGTCCACGGCGTGGTGGTCCACACCAGAATATAGTCGTTGGAATTCAGAATAGGAAGCTTGAAGAACACGGCTTCATGCTCGATTTCCTTATAGGAGCCGGTCATCTCGTGCTCGGAAAGCGAGGTGCCGCACCGGGAGCACCACGGCATCGGCTTGTACTCCTCCCGGATCCAGCCATTCTCATGGCACTTTTTCAGAAACGCCCAGATACCGGTGATGTTCTCGTCGGTATAGGTATAGTAAGAGTTGTCCCAGTCCATCCACTGCCCCAGCCGGATCGACTGGTCGGTAATCACGCCGGAAAATTTCTTGACCCGCTCGATACACTTGTCGGTGAACTTGTCCAGACCGTAAGCCTCGATATCGTGCTTGGTCCTGAAACCAAGCTCCTTTTCCACCTCAACCTCGACCCACAGTCCCTGGGAGTCAAAGCCGTTGCGGTAATGGGAGTCGCATCCCTTCATGGCATGATATTTGATAAAAGTATCTTTCAGCGTTCTGCCCCAGACATGGTGGATACCCATGGGATTGTTGGCAGTAATGGGTCCGTCGATGAAGCGATACTTGGGACCGTTTTCGTTTTTCTTTTTCAGCTTATGGAAACAATCGTTCTCTTTCCAGAAGCCGAGAATTTCCTTTTCATTTTCGACAAAGGAATACTTTGTGTCAAATTTATCCTGCATTGTGGATCTGTCCTTTCCGTAACCGAATCTTTTCTGAAGTGCGATAAAATCTTTACATATAAAAGTAGTATAACACAGCCCCCCAAAAAAGTCAACAATAAATTTGGGATTTTTCACCCGCACCCGCAAAAAAACGGGTGCCGGAGCACTTTCTGAAGTGTTCCGGCACCATGTGTCAGCCGTTTCGTTTCTGTGCGACCCGGTATACCACCCGACACGCACGGATGTACGCTTCGGTAAAGTATTCCTCCAGGGTCATTTTTCCGTATTTGGCGTTTTCATGCCGTTCG
>ENA-ORMN01001053-ORMN01001053.1-human-gut-metagenome-genome-assembly--contig:-NODE-1053-length-29115-cov-49.272195_pt1 | contig 29115 bp, 21 predicted proteins | sample MGYA00242102_ERZ508993 | MGnify/ENA primary metagenome ERZ508993 (study PRJEB26280, sample SAMEA2338770) | human gut metagenome | biome: human gut; feature: human-associated habitat; material: faeces...
GCGGAAAGGACGGGAGCCGGGGAACGCCGGAGTTTTTCAGAGCAAGATTCTACCGAGGTGCCAAAATTCGCTCTCCGCTTATTTTTGCCCCTGCGGGAATCTTGTTGGGGAGTGCCTTCCCCAAACCCTGCTATGCGCCCTGTCGGGCGAGAAAGGAGGTCACAGACCATGCGAAAGAAATACAATACGCCCCACCGCCGTCATGTGGTAAAGACCCGCATGACCGATGAAGAATACGCCGACTTCACCGGGCGGCTGGCGGCTTATGAAATCAGCCAGTCCGAGTTTATCCGGCAAGCCATACGGAAAGCGACCATACGCCCCATTGTCACCGTTTCCCCGGTCAATGACGGGCTGCTTGCCGCCCTCTCCAAGCTCACGGCAGAGTACGGGAAAATCGGCGGCAACTTAAACCAGATTGCCCGGAGCCTGAACGAATACGGAAGCCCCTACCGGGGGCTGGAAAAGGAAGTGCGGGGAGCCGCCGCCGACCTTGCCGCCTTGAAGTTTGAAGTCTTGCAGAAAGTAGGTGAAGCCGTTGGCGATACTCAAACATATCAGCTCTAAAAATGCCAACTACGGGGACGCTGAAAAATACCTCACATTCGAGCATGACGAGTTTACCATGAAGCCCACCCTTGACGCAGACGGGCGGCTCATACCGAGGGTAGACTACCGCATATCCTCTCTGAATTGTGGCGGGGAGGATTTTGCCGTTGCCTGTATGCGCTCCAATCTCCGCTACGGCAAGAACCAGAAACGGGAGGACGTAAAGAGCCACCACTACATCATCAGCTTTGACCCACGGGACGGCCCGGACAACGGCTTGACCGTTGATCGGGCGCAGGAGCTGGGCGAGAAGTTCTGCGCCGAGCATTTCCCCGGACACCAGGCCCTTGTCTGCACCCACCCGGACGGACACAGCCACACCGAAAATATCCATGTGCATATCGTCATTAACAGTCTGCGGATTGCGGAGGTTCCCATGCTGCCCCACATGGACAGGCCAGCGGACAGGAAAGCAGGCTGCAAGCACCGCTGTACGGACGCAGCTATGAACTATCTGAAAGCCGAAGTCATGGAGATGTGCCACAGCGAGGGGCTTTACCAGATAGACCTTTTGAACGGCAGCAAAGAACGCATTACCGAGCGTGAGTATTGGGCGCAGAAGAAAGGACAGGCTGCCCTTGACAGAGCCAACGCCCCTATTGCTGCGGACGGTATCGCGCCCCGGCAGACCAAGTTTGAAACGGATAAGGCGAAGCTGCGCCGGACTATCCGGGAAGCCCTTGCCGCTGCTTCCGGCTTTGATGAGTTTGCCGCCCTGCTTCTCCGGCATGGTGTGACCGTCAAGGAGAGCCGGGGGCGGCTAAGTTACCTCACGCCGGACAGGACGAAGCCAATTACCGCCCGGAAGCTGGGGGACGATTTTGACCGGGCTGCTGTCCTCTCCGTTTTGGAGCAGAACGCCGCCAGAGCCGCCGAAAAACCCGCAGCCATAGCGGAATACCCCGGCAGTATCAAAGACCGCTTACGGACGAAAAAAGAAGCGAAAAACGCCCCGAACAATGACGCTGTACAGCGCATGGTAGACATAGCCGCCAAGCGAGCCGAGGGGAAAGGACGGGGCTATGAGAAGTGGGCGACCATGCACAACCTCAAACAGATGTCGGCTACCCTCATGCTCTACCAGCAGTATGGCTTTTCTTCCCCGGACGAGCTGGACGCTGCCATTTCCGCAGCCAACACCGCCACGCAGGAGAGCCTTGCCGGACTGAAAGGGCTGGAAGCCGCTATCCGGGAGAAAAAGGAATTGCAGCGCAACCTTTTGGGCTATATCGGCACGAAGCCCGCCCGTGACGGTCTGAAAGCGCAGAAATCGGAGAAAGCCCGGAGAGCCTACCGGGAACAGCACGAAAGCGATTTTATCATAGCGGACACAGCCGCCCGTTATTTCCGGGAGCATGGAATAACCAAGCTGCCAGCCAGCAAAGCCCTGCAAAGGGAGATTGAGCAGCTTACCGTCCAGAAGAACGCCGGATATAACGACTACCGGGAGAAACGCCAGCGGGCGCAGGAGCTTCAGACAGTCAGACGCAATATCGACCAGATTTTAAGGGGCGCACCGAGCCAGCAGAAAAAGCGTGAACAGGAGCGTTAAAGACCGCCCCGAAATGATACCGAAACCCTACAAAAATACAGGTATGATATGAACCCTTACCGCAATACTCCCCGACTTCCAAACGGGGCTTACAGGGCAGAAAAAGCCCGAAAATGATACCGAGAACATACAGAAAATGCCCCCTATCCCGCTACACCGATAGGAACGGCAGAAAGGAGCTTACCATTGCCGAGAATGAGCAAGAAGCGGCGGCTGGAATGGTCTTTCTTCCTCAACCACCGCAACCGTATCACTTACAACGACCTATGCCGGGGCTGCACCCGTGACTGCAAACAGAGCTTCCGGGCGGTTATCATACTATGCCCTCGCTATTATTCCAAACGCTGGAAAAAGGAGGACGCAGCCTATGGCAGATAACCGCAAATATTACTACCTCAAGCTGAAAGAGAGCTATTTTGACGATGATGCAATCGTTCTGCTGGAAAGTATGCAGGACGGCGTTATCTATTCCAACATTCTCTTGAAGCTGTACTTGAAATCGCTGAAAAACGGCGGGAAATTGCAGCTTGACGAGAATATCCCCTACACCGCCCAGATGATTGCGACCATTACCCGCCAGCAGGTAGGTACCGTAGAGAGAGCTTTGAAAATCTTTATGAAGCTGGGGCTTGTGGAGCCTTTGCCAAGCGGCGCACTCTACATGAGCAACATTGAGCTTTTAATCGGCCAGTCCTCTACCGAGGGGGAGCGCAAGCGCAGGGCGCGGCTGGCTTTGCAGGAACAAAAAGCCCTGCCGCAGACAGGGGCGGACAAATGTCCACCATATCGAGCGGACATTTGTCCACCAGAGATAGAGATAGAGAAAGAGATAGATATAGAAATAGAAAAAGAGAGAGAGTTAGAAACGGGACACCCCGCCCCCGCCGCCTATGGCAGATACCACAATGTCATTCTTTCCGATACGGAGCTTGACGGGCTGAAAACAGAGCTTCCCGGCAAGTGGGAGTATTACATTGACCGCCTATCCTGCCATATCGCTTCCAGCGGGAGGAAATACAAGAGCCATGCAGCCACGATTTTCAAGTGGGCGCAGGAGGACGCAGCCAAGAAAGCCCCGAAAAAGGGCATACCCGATTATACCTGTAAGGAGGGCGAGAGCTTATGACGAATGGATTTGATGAAATGATTTTGAATATGACCGACACCACGCCGGAGCCGGAGGACTACACCGGCGAGGACGGGCTTTTATACTGCGGGAAGTGCCACAAGCCCAAAGAGGGCTATTTCCCCAAAGAAACCGCCGCATGGCTGGGGCGTGACCGCCACCCGGCAGAATGTGACTGCCAGCGGGCAGAGCGTGAGGAACGGGAAGCCGCAGAGAAACAGCGCAGTCACCTTGAAACTGTCGAGCGGTTGAAGCGGCGGGGCTTTACAGACCCGGCTATGCAGGGCTGGACGTTTGAGAACGACAACGGCAAGTGCCCGCAAATGGAACACGCCCATTTCTATGTGGAGAACTGGGAAACCATGAAAGAGCGCAACATTGGCTATCTGCTATGGGGCGGCGTTGGCACAGGCAAGAGCTATTTTGCGGGCTGTATCGCAAATGCCCTTATGGAGCGTGAAATCCCCGTGTGCATGACAAACTTTGCATTGATATTGGGTGACCTTGCCGCCAGCTTTGAGGGCAGGAATGAATATATCTCCCGACTTTGCAGCTTCCCGCTGCTTATCCTTGACGATTTTGGAATGGAACGGGGAACGGAATACGGCTTAGAGCAGGTCTACAACGTGATTGACAGCCGTTACCGCAGCGGCAGGCCGCTGATCGTCACGACTAATCTCACGCTGGAGGACTTGCAGCACCCGGAGGACACCGCCCACGCCCGCATTTATGACCGTCTGATTGAAATGTGTTCTCCTGTCCGCTTTACCGGGAGCAACTTCCGAAAAGCCACGGCGCAGGAGAAAATGGGACAACTGAAAAAGCTGATGAACAGAAAGGAGAGCCGCCTATGACCAACACCCCAAAGAATGACCGCAGCACCCGCCGCCCGGATTGCGTGACGGAAATCCGCATAGGTAATTCTGTCCTTGTCGTTTCCGGCTATTTCAAGCAGGACACCACCGCCACCGCCGCCGATAAAATGCTGAAAGTGCTGGAAGCGGAAGCTGCTACACAAAAATCGGCAATTTGACGGGACGTAAAGAAGCAGAAAGGACTGTACAGCCAGCCCCGGCGTGTGGTATGATAGTCATACGGAATAGTGGGGCTGGCTGTCGGAAATGGAGGACACTATGTTAAGACAGACCACCCGAAACCTTATTACCGCCCTTTATCCGAGATTATCCCACGAGGACGAGCTGCAAGGTGAGAGCAATTCTATTTCAAACCAAGAGATACTATGTAGAGGGTGGTTTCTCCCACCTAATACATATGACTGCGGCTCATTTGTGGTGAATGGAACAGCAGTTATAGGAAAGGAGTAGAAAAACCTATTAACCGCTGAAAATCAACACAAAAAGGAGCTGATTCTTATGAAATCTCTATTTGAGGAAATGGGTGTCACTTACCGACAAGAGGGAGATTATCTTATTCCCAATCTCTCGCTGCCGGAAGAACCGGAATACCAAATCGGCAAGTATGGGTGTATGCGCCGCAGCTATCTGAAGGAGCATCGTCCTGTTCTTTACGCAAATTTGCTCACAAGCGGAACGCTGCATCGTCACCTTGCCGAGATCGACCAAGCCTGCAATGAGCGTATGGAAATCATCGTTTCTGCAATGGCGAAGCGGGAAGGTGTGACCGAAGCACTCAAAGCCGCCGACCAGATGGAATGGGTGTGCCGCATGAACAACATCCGCAGCCGTGCGGAGGAAATCGTTCTGACCGAGCTTGTATATGAATGACAAATGCCCGTTATTGGCAGCATGGCCGATAACGGGCATTATCTTTATTCTTTAGGCGGTATAAACTTATACTTGCCCTTTCCAAAGCCACTGACAGGCTCAATCAAATCCGCATTTTTCAGTTTTGTAATGAGATTCCCTGCGGCAGTAACAGAATCCTTTGTGATAGCAGCGATATCGGATCGGCCAAAGACACCATCGACGCCCATATTTGCAAATACCGCTTTCGCCTTTGCAATCGTACCTTGGCTTGCGTTCAGCCGGTCAATCGCAACCTCAATCGCAACATTTTCATCTTCAATCGTAATCTTGGTTGTGTTTGCCGCCGCTCCATAATTCAGATTATAGAGCGTAACTTGGAACGAACTGGCATCGGAATAGAATTTTGGCTCCAGTTCGTCACGGTAATTGTGAGCGGCGCGGTAGGTTTCCGTGATTTTCTTAAAGCCGCTGCCTTGCCGCTCCATATAGCCCAATCTGCCGAAAATATCCGCAAGGATGGGATTGCGGCGTGTGGAGGAAATACTGGACAGATCCCGTTCCTGTATCCGTGTGCCGTCGGGCATACCACCGGGAGAATAGATGGTGAGACGGTCATCGTAAATATCAATGTGTACCTCGCTGCCCAAAATCAGATAATCACGATGGATCAGCGCATTGACAAGCGCCTCAAAAACGCTCCGCTCGCAGTAGTCGGGCATCTCAACACGGGAATCGGCGGTTTTCTTCCAGCGTGTTTTCATATTCCGCTTGACAAAACTGACACCCTCATTGAGCAGAATGATCAGGCTGCCGGAGAATTCTGCGCTGTCAAGTGCATCCACCATGCCGCCGCTTTTATCAAGGCCGTTCCAGCGTGTGCAGAACAGGCGGGAATGCCTGATGGGAGAATCATCTGCAAGCAAAGCGCCTGCATTGGTCAGCTTGCCGTGTTCGTCCCGCATATCGAAGGAATCGAACAGCTTTTCTTCCATGCTGTTGCCCGTCCAAGCCTTATACCGTTCGCGCAGCTTGGAAAAAGCGTAATCCTTGAAATCATACTCGGAAACCAGTTCGTCATAGGTGCGGTGCATCCCTTTGAGAATCAGCTGATTCAGCACATAGGACGGGGCAATCACGCTTTCATTGCCAATGCGGATATACGCCTCCATAATGCCGTCCGCTTTGTAGTAATACGGTGTGGAGCGCCCTGCTGACACAGACAGCACAAGAATATCCTTGCCGTCCTCCTGTTCTGGTGCGAGGATAAAACTCGGATAAGGCGTGATACGCTCTTTGATCAAGCGGCTGATTGCCTCCGCATTGTTCTGTGCGTCAGCTAAGCCGACAACATTTCTGTCATTATCAATACCGAAAAACAGCGTGCCGCCAATGCCATTTGCAAAGGCGCTGACGCTTTTGAGCCAGCTTTTCGGCTTCTTTACCTCCAGCGCGACCTTGAAATCGCATTCGGTCGCTTCTGCGATCCAGCGGTCAATCATTATTCTCACCGTTCTTTCCCTTATTCTTCCCTCTGCTCTTATAGACATTATACTGATTCTTGCACCGGGCGCTGCAAAATGCGGAATTGGCCCGGCTGCCGAGGAATACCTTCTGGCAGTGCTTGCACAGCCGCAGGGGCTTCTCTCCATCCACCAGCAGGAAGCTGAACATCATCTGGATGCCCAGCAGCAACGAATGGAAGTCCCAATAGATGGTCGGTTTCTCCAGCAGTTCAATATGATAAGTAGGCGCAATGCCGCCGAAGGCAGCCATGGCCTTGCGGTAAAGATTCCTTGTATCCTCGTCAATGCTGTCGTAGTCGTTGTAGTACAGAATGGATGTGGTCAGCGTGAACGCCCAATCCTTGAACTGCTGCGCTACCCAGTCATACGGCTCAGCATACTCCCGCTGGAAGCTCATGTTCTTCGCCATCGGCTCATCCATGAAGGTCATCGTCAGGGCAATCATCGTTCTGTCATTGGAGACATTCCAGTTGGATTCCACGCCTTTTTTCACTACATCCAGCTCGTCAAAGGGATAGAACAGAGCAAGGTAATCCTCTGTCGCCATGCTTTCTTCCTTGATGAAGTGATTCTTCGGCAGATACACCGCCTCATAGTCCATAAAGGACGGCGTGGTGGGCAGCGCCGTCATCAGCCCCAACAGGCCGTAATGGGTCACAAAGGCCATGATTGCCGTTTCCACCTCGTCCTCCGGACTGCGGTTCATCATCAACATTCCCACATTCAGCGCATCCAGCACGATTCCCGGCGCTTCCTTCAAGGGATTATAGATGTCAGGTTTAGCGTTCTTTCCCGGCGTGATGTACCGCTTCCCATCTGCGGCGGTTTTCAGTTCATAGCGGTCATACCGCACCCAATGGGAACGGGACTGCTCAAAGAGATTCTTCATGGCGTCGATCCTCTCAACTCGTAATCCAACTATATATTAACCATATTACTATTGTATCAACCGTCCTTGACATCGTCAAGGGCGGTTTTCTTTTTTCTCGGTTTGGTTTTGTTTTCCCGGCGGATCACGGCATCCTTGCCCATGGTTTGCAATAGCGATTCATATTCTTCCATGAACTCGCGTTCCCGCAGGGTAAGGCCATGATCGTTTTCCAGCTTTTCACTCAGATGCTCGTACATCCGCTTTTGCAGCTTTTTCTGCATGGTCATCCGCAGCTTTCGGATATTCCGGTCGGACTGCCCGCGGAGGGTAGCAAGCCGTGTGGTGCTGTATTGCTTAACGAACAGGTAATACAGCACCTCCTTCTGCTCATCACTGAGGGTGAAAAAGAGCTTGGAGAGAAAACGGTTGGAAGTCAACTCGTGCAGCTCGTAGGGACAGGAGAAGATGATGTCGAGAAAATTTCCCTGACAAAGCTGGCGGAACCTCGGCAGATTCATCCACAGCGGGGCGATCTTCGGTTCAGGTACCGCCTGAAACTCCAACGGAACATCCCCGCGCAGGTTTTCATGGTCACGCTCCCTGCGCTCCCGGTTCCTGTCCAGCTTGTTCCACTCGTCTACCACAGTCAAAAAATCCGATTCCGTCCGGGCGGCTTCCTCCAGCCGCCGCAGAGCCTCTGCCCGAATTTCCCGCTTGAGCCGTTTTTCGCTGGTGGGCGCAGCTTCCTCTTCCTCGTCCTCCAGCTCGGCGTTGTAGTCTCTGGGGTGCTCGTCCTGCTCCAGCTCGCTTTCCAGCTCCAAAGCGCGCTCCTCTGCAAGCGCTTCCTCCAGTGTCTTGTCCTCCGGCGCACCGTCAGAGGAATCCTCCCAATCGGCAAAGCCGTCCGCATCTATTTCAAGACCAGTTTCCTCTGTTTGCTCCTCGGCATCTTCTTCCTCATCGGAAAAATCATCATCCAGCAGCAGTTCATCCTCCCATGGTTCCACGACAGCTTCACCTCCCCAAAAAAATATTTTTCTTTTTTTCAAAAACAGTTCCGATTTACACTCCGTATTTCTCCTATTAGTAGAGGAAGTAATCTTAGCACAAGTTACACAGGTTACTTTCCGAGCCATCAGTGAAGAAAAGGAGGATATGGAGCATGGAAAACCAACAGAAAGCCACAGTTAGCTTACAGCCAACGGAACCAAACACATTATATCAAAAACCAACCAGTCACGCAAGGAGGGACAGTATGGAGCAGAAAAAACGAGAACAGTTTATCATTCGCCGGATCGGCGGCACTACCTATAAGGTCAGAGTCGTGTTCAACGAAAGCGGCGGCGAGACCATGGAGGATAAAATTTTGCGGATTGTACGCAATGATATGGTTACAAACGACGGAACCTATGGTATAATGGAGGCACCACAAATGAGCCGTCAGTCTGAAAGGAGCGCCGAATGCGCATGAAACAGACTGAGGAAAAAATCACCGCTCTGTATGAGCGGCTGAGCCGTGACGATGACAATGCCGGTGATAGCAACTCCATCGTGAATCAGAAAAAATACCTCGAAAGCTATGCCCAGCAGAGAGGCTACACCAACTGCCGCCACTATACAGACGACGGCTGGAGCGGCGGCAATTTCGAGCGCCCGGCATGGAAGCAGCTCATCGCAGACATTGAGGCGGGTAAGGTTGCCCATGTGATTGTCAAGGATATGAGCCGGGCAGGGCGCGACTATCTGCAAACCGGATTTTACACGGAGGTATTCTTCCGGCAGCACGGCGTTCACTTTGTTGCCATCGCCAACAGTGTGGACAGCGATGACCAGAACAGCAACGAATTTGCCCCCTTCCTCAACATTATGAACGAGTGGTATCTGCGCGACTTGAGCCGCAAGCAGAAAACTGCCATCCGTGTCAAGGGAGAATCCGGCAAGCCCACCACCAACTGCGCTATCTATGGCTACAGGAAAGACCCGGAAAACAAATACCATTGGCTGATCGACGAGGAAGCCGCTGCCGTGGTACGGCGCATTTTCCGATTGACCATTGAGGGCAACGGTCCCTACGATATTGCCCGTATTCTCTTTGAGGATAAGGTGGAGACGCCTGCCGTGTACTTCGGCAAACAGGGCAAGGGCATCTGGAAAAGCAAAGAGGAATTTTCCAATCCCTATAACTGGAGCGGCTATGTCGTGGGGCAGATTTTATCCAAGCCGGAGTATATGGGACATACGGTGAATTTCCGTTCCCACAAGCAGTCCTATAAGGATAAAAATGCCGTAATGAATCCCAAGGAGGATTGGCTGATCTTTGAGGATACCCACGAGGCCATTGTGGACAGGGAAACATGGGAGCTTGCGCAAAAGCTCCGCAAGACGCCCAAGCGCATCGACACGCTGGGTGAAGCGAATCCGCTGACCGGCCTTTTGTACTGCGCCGACTGCGGCGAGAAGATGTATAATCACCGCTCCAAAGGCGGCACGGAGAATAATCCCTATCCATCCGACTTCTTCGATTGTTCCTCCTATACCCTTGCCCGTCAGAAAAGAACTGCCGCCTGCTGCGGCCATTATATCACGACTAAGGCCCTGCGCACCCTAATTCTGGATACCATCCGCACGGTCAGCACCTTTGCAATCTCCAATCAGGAGGCGTTCATGGAAAAGGTGCGCTCTGCCTCTCAGCTCCGGCAGGCGGAAGCGGCCAAGGACGCCAGACGAAAGCTGAATAAGGACAAAAAACGCATTGCCGAGCTGGACACCATCATCAAAAAGCTCTATGAATCCTTTGCCGTCGGACGCATTACCGATGAGCGCTTTGACAGTCTGCTGGCAGATTACGAAGCTGAGCAGAAAGCGATGCGAACTGCTGTCACAGATGTGGAAGAAAGGCTGTCCGCTTTCGCAGAGGACAGTGCCCATGTGGAGCAGTTTTTGGAGCTGGCAAGGAAGTACACCGATTTTTCCGAGCTGACCACGCCCATGATCAACGAGTTTATTGAGAAAATCATCGTCCACGCCCCGGAGCGCATCGACGGCGACCGGGTGCAGGAGGTGGAGATCCACCTTCGCTTTATCGGGCAGTTTGAGCTTCCCGCGCCGGAGCTGACCGAGGAAGAAATCAAGCGGCAGGAGCAGCTCAAGCGACATCGCATTAAAAGCCGGGAACGGTATCAGAAAATCAAGGCTGGTGAACACGCTGTCGGTCAGCCTTTCATGCTGACCTGCAAGTGCTGCGGGCAGGAATTTGCATCCAAACGGACGAACACCCTGTTCTGCGGCCCCAACTGCCGGGCAAAATTCTACCGGCAGGAGGCGGCAGAAAGCCGCAGCCGGGAGTGTACCTGTGAAAACTGCGGCAAGGTGTTTCCTACGACACGAAGCAGCGTCAAATACTGCTCCGATGCTTGCCGGTATGCAGCACAGATCAAGCGGCAGGGCGCACGGAAGAAAGCCTTGCGAGAAGCCAAGAATGAGGAAGAAATCAAAACATCATAAGAAAAGACACAGACGGCGGCTTGCCCCAGATCGGGCAGGCCGCCGTTTTTGCGCAGAAATGGAGGTATCATGCGTATTTTTGAAATCGTAAAAGAAAACATCAATCTGCGGGAAGCGGCAGAGCTGTACGGGATCGATGTGAACCGATACGGCAAAGCCCTCTGCCCGTTTCACAATGACCGACATCCCAGCCTGTATGTGGCTGACGACCACTATTATTGCTTCGCCTGCGGGGAGCACGGGGATGTGATCGACTTTGTGGGCAGGCTGTTTCAGCTTTCACCCTACGATGCGGCACGGAAGCTGATGACAGATTTTCATCTCAGCCCGGACAAGCCGCCCAGCGCAGCAGCGCTTCACGCAAAACGCATCCGAACAGAAGCACAGCAGCTCATGGAAAACGAGCGGCTGTGCTTTTCTGTTCTGTCTGATTACGCCCGTGTGCTGCGGAACTGGAAGGTGCGGTATGCGCCGCAGTCACCTGACGCGCCTGTTCACGCACGGTTCGTGGAAGCCTGCCGCAACCTCGACCAGACCGAATACCACTTGGATATTCTGTGCGCAGGTGATTCCCATGAACGTGCCGAAGTCGTTCAGCATCAGATGGCGGACGGCAAGCTGGACAGGCTGCGAAGAAGATTAGAGGAAATTCACAAGGAGGAATTGGAAGATGGAAATGACACCGCAGGCGTGGCCTGACTGGTACGATGGCAGGCATATCAATGAAGTGCTGTTCTGCCAGCAGTTTTTGGACAAGCACCCCATGAAATGTGTGCGCGGGCGGCTGTTCACGGTAGACGGGTTGATAGAGGACGAGGGGCAGATCGGCAATCTCATTCTGGAGGAAATCTCCGGTGTGCTGACCTCCGGACTGTCCAAAGTCGTGATAAATCTGCTTGCCAGCATCAAGCTGCAAGCCTATTCACCGCCGCTGCCCATTGAAACGGATCGCATCCATGTTGCCAACGGAACGTATTTCATGGATGGCAGCTTCACCGCCGACAAGAGCTACTGCAACAACCGGCTGACCGTCTCTTACAATCCTGATGCACCTACACCGAAACGCTGGCTGCAATTCCTGTCCGAGCTGCTGCAACCGGAGGATATTCCCACCTTGCAGGAGTTTTTGGGTTACTGCCTGCTGCCGACCACTAAGGGGCAGAAAATGCTCATGTTGATCGGCAAGGGCGGCGAGGGCAAAAGCCGCATCGGACTGGTCATGCGCTCGCTGCTGGGCGACAGTATGAATACCACCAGCATCCAGAAAGTCGAGAGCAACCGGTTCAGCCGCGCGGACTTGGAAAACAAGCTCCTGATGGTGGACGATGATATGGATATGAGCGCCCTGCCCAAGACGAATTATATCAAATCCATCGTGACTTCGGAGTGCAAGATGGACATGGAGCGCAAGGGCGTTCAGAGCTATCAGAGCCAGCTTTATGTTCGCTTCCTCTGCTTCGGAAACGGTGCGCTGACCGCCCTGCACGACAAGTCCGACGGCTTTTTTCGCCGCCAGATCGTGCTGACCACCAAAGACCGGCCCGCAGGCAGAGCGGATGATCCGTTTCTGGTGGACAAGCTGCTGCGGGAAAAGGATGGTATCTTCCTATGGTGTCTGGAGGGGCTGCACCGGCTGATTGGGAACAACTATCAGTTCAGCATTTCGGGCAAAGCCAGAGAAAATATGGAGACGGTCAAGCGCAGCAGCAACAATGTGATCGAGTTTCTGCAATCTGAGGGCTATATACGCTTTCGGGCAGACAGCGAGGCCAGCTCCAAGGCAATTTATGAAGCCTACACAAGATGGTGCGACGACAACGCGCAGAAGCCCATGTCTGCCAACCGGGTCAGCTCTGAGCTTGCACAAAATGAGCGGCTTTACAATGTAGAGGCCACCAACAATGTCCATGTCGGCGGTAAGCGGGTGCGGGGCTTTGTGGGTATTGAGGTGATCAATCCGCCGCCGTATTGAAAATAAGAAACGGACTTCAAAACTGCCGTACACGCCGTACACTCTGTACGGCTGTTTTTGATTTCATTCTTAAAAACCGCTTTTGCTTGTGAGCACCGTGGAGTATTTCACGTCAACGTGTAAAATCTGCCGCTGAACCGACGGCTGGTACACAAAACCGGCGTACAGAAGCGTACACAAGAGGGCTCTTCTGTACCGAGCCGTACACCGGCGGCTCAATCTTGCAGCCCCAAAATCAATGCTTGTGAAATCCGTGAAGATTTTCGCCGTAGGTCGAACGCGCTGCACCATCCGGTGATTTACCGAAGCGTGAAGCCGCCGCACTGGACTGTGGCATATCCTGCCATTTCGTATGCTTTCGCACAAAACGATGAAGCTGGTAGGGTACTGTTACGAACAGGGCGTCACGGACGGAAATCTGAGCGGATTTGCGGCACAGCAGATTTTTCACCACAAAGCGCACACAGTTCACTTACTCAAAAACCAATATCACGAAAATATGGAGGTAAAAGTTGATGAAATCCAATCTGAGAAATGAGATCAAGTCATACATCGTCCGTCAGGGCATGACCATGCAGGAGGTCGTTGATCTGCTGCGGGATGAACACGGCTGGTCTGACAGCGTATCAAACCTGTCCAATAAGCTCCAGCGGGAATCCCTGCGCTATGTCGAAGCTGTCCAGCTTGCCGACGCGCTGGGCTATGAAATCGTCTGGCAGAAACGAAGATAAGGAGGGCTTTCGCATGATGACAGATGCGGAAAAGAAACTGTTGCAGGCACAGCACCGGTTGGAAGAAGCGCAGGCGCGGGATCGGGTCAAGGAGCGCAAAGCCAGAACACGCAGGCTCATTCAGGAGGGCGCAATTCTGGAAAAGGTGCTGCCAGAAGTGCGGACGATGGAGCCGACTGTACTGGAGGATTATCTGATACAGAAGCTGCCGCAGCACGATTGAATCTGCTGGGAGGTCTCCGGGAAACCGGGGACCTTCCTCTTTTTTCTCCCAAAGGGCGCACTTACTCACCACCCCGAAGGGGCGGTGGTATGCCTGCGGCATCGTGCGCTCTCCGAGGGGGATTTCGCTTTCTGCGGAAAGCGACAGACAATGCCACAACACCTGCGGGTGCTGCTGCCATCGTCTGCGCAGACGGCAATTCCCTGCGATGAACGCAGTGAAACAGGGGTAGATATTCTCTACCCCTGTTGCCGCCTGCCTGCGCAAACCTGCCACCGGCAGCTTTGCCGCAGAGAGGGCTATCACGATGCGTTATAGCCCTTTTCTCTTTTGCGAAAGAGAAACAGAAAAAGAAAGAATGAGGTGAAAAAGATATGGCGATTTATCATTTGGAAGCGAAGGTGGTCAACCGTGGCGCAGGGCGCTCCGCCGTGGCCGCTTCCGCTTATCTGAGCTGTTCCCGTCTGTATAACGATTACGACGGGATTCAGCATGACTACACAAAAAAGCAAGGGCTTGTCTGGCAGCAGGTGTTTCTGCCGGAGTATGCCCCGCAGGAATGGAAAGACAGAGAAAAGCTCTGGAACGCCGTGGAGGAAGTGGAGACTGCGAAGGACAGCCGGTTGGCGCGGGAGTTCGTGGTTGCGCTTCCAATAGAATTGAGCCGTGAGGAGCAGATCGAGTTGCTGCAAGAATTTATCCGGGAGCAGTTTATTTCGGACGGGATGTGTGCCGATGCTGCCATCCACGACACGGACGGCCACAATCCCCATGCCCATATTCTGCTGACGGTGCGCCCGCTGGATGAACAGGGTAAGTGGCAGTACAAGACCGAGAAGGAATATCTCTGCATGAGAAACGGCGAAGAACGCGGTTTTACTGCCGCCGAGTTTAAGGCGGCACAGGACGAGGGATGGGAGAAGCAGTATCCCTATAAAGTCGGCAAGAAGAAGGTGTATATGGTTTCTTCCGAGGCCGATGCACAGGGGCTTATACGGGCTGACAAGCATCCCAAAAGCACCCGTTACGGCAGACAGAATCCCATCTCCGAACGCTGGAACAGTGAGGAACAGCTTGCGGCATGGCGGGCGGCGTGGGCTGACGTGTCCAACCGCTGTCTGGAACGCGCCGGGCGGGAGGAACGCATTGACCACCGCAGCAACGCCGCACGGGGACTGGATGAGATTCCTACTATCCATGAGGGCGTAACGGCACAGGCGTTGGAGCGCAAGGGAATCATCTCTGACCGCTGCGAACTGAACCGGCAGATCAGGGCGGACAATGCGCTTCTGCGGGAGCTGAAAGCCGAAATCAAGAAGCTGGCAGCAATGATTGCCCGCACCGTACCGACCATTGCTGAGGGACTGGAGAAGCTGCGGAGCCGTGTGCTGATCTTCTGTTATCAGCTCTCCCATATTCGCAGCGGCAAATCTCATATTCAGAAATCTCTCGCCGTATGGAAACCTGAGCTGGAATGTTATACCGGGCTGGTACAACAAATCAGGGAAAAAAGCAAGGAGCGCAAAGCGCTGATTACCGAGAAAAAAGAATTGCCAATATACCATGTGAAGCGCCACAAGGCACTGGCTGTCCGCATTACAGAGCTGACGGAAGAACTGGAAGAACTGCGTTCTGAAAAGGCACTTCTTCTGCAAAAATTTGAGTATGCGGAGGATGCAGGCGCAGAGGCGTTCCACAAGGATATTGCTGCAATGGAAGCCGGTCTAAAAAAGTTGGAGGCGCAGGAGCAAAAATACTCTGCCGAGTTGGATAAGGCTTTGACCGAATACACAGAACTGAAAGCGCAGGCTGCGGACATTGACCCGGTGGAGCTGTACGAAGCACGGCAGGCCATCCGTCCTGCACAGGAAAGGGCGGCAGAACAGAAAATAAAGGACGCCATGCAGGAGAAACCTTCTCTTGCTATGCTGCTCAGCGCTAAGCAGGAAACATCCCGACTGCTCAAAGAAGACACAGAAGAGCGGCGGGTGCGGCAGATGGTTATGCAGCGGCAGAAAGAACAGAGACCAGTTCCGCAGAATCAGTCCAAGAAAAAAGAGTATTGGGAGAGATAACGTTAGACGGCGGCTGCATCATGGCAACCGCCGTCTATCTTACTCAATCTCCTGTTCCAAATCGGCAAAAAGATTTGATGCAAAAAAATCCTGAATCGTGATACCCAAGCCATCGCACAGCTTTTTGATCGTTGAAATCGTTGCACTGTTGTTGCGCCCGCTGACAATATTATTAACGGTCGATTGCGTGACACCGCTCATATTGCACAGTTTGTTGATGGAAATATCTCGCTCCCGGCATAACTCTATAATTCTCTCTTTGACAGCCTCTCCGATATTCATAGCACTCTCTCCTTTTACAGAGAAAGCATATCCGAAAGCACTTGAAAAGATTAACCCTTTTGAGTTATAATTATCTCAAAAGGGTTAATTGGAAGTTTTGGCGGCTGGCTTACAATCTATTTATTCAATGGATTGGAGGTCAGATTATGAACTATGGCTATGCAAGGGTCTCGTCAAAGGAGCAAAACGAACAGCGGCAGATTATCGTGCTCACGCAATTTGGGCTTTCGGAAAAATGCATTTATGTGGACAAGCAATCCGGAAGAGACTTTGACCGCCCCCGATATAAGCGTCTCGTAAAAAAGCTACGCCCCGGCGATCTGCTGGTCATTCAGAGTATCGATCGGCTGGGCCGCAACTATGGGGAGATTCTGGAGCAGTGGCGGGTCATCACCAAGGAAAAGCGGGTGGACATCGTCGTTCTGGACATGCCTCTGCTGGATACGCGGGCTCAGGGACAAGACCTGACAGGCACCTTCATCGCCGACTTGGTGCTACAAATTTTATCCTATGTGGCGCAGACAGAGCGGGAGATGATCCGCAAGCGGCAGGCAGAGGGAATTGCGGCGGCCAAGGCCCGGGGCGTACGGTTTGGGCGGAGGCCAAAAGAAAAACCGCCGGAATATCCGGCGGTTTTGAAAGCGTGGCAAAGCGGCGAATTATCCGCAAGAGCAGCGGCAAAATGCCTCGGTATTACCCATCAGACATTTCAGAGCTGGGCGAAATGTAGTGAATGGCGGTAAATAAAGTACAGAATTTTATCCAGCCGCTAAGTATAGAGACGTTTGTCGTAGAGCCCACTCTAGCTTATGTAATTATACCATTGGAAGCTGCCAGTTTCAAGCATATACCAAAATTCTTGCTTAAAAAAGTGGTGGTCACTAACCTGTACTTTGCTCTCCGCGGTTGCACATTCAAAAAATGATGATTTGTATATAAATAGCAATAATACATAGCATTTCGAAATACATAGCGCTACGCCATGAAAAAAGGAGAGATATCACATGAAACAAAAGCTCATCGCACTCATGCTGGTACTGTGCAGCGTAGGAGCGTTGCTGGTGCCGCAGGTCATGGCTGAGGAGAAGCCGGTAAGCCGCATCGAATGGGTGCGGCAGTTGGTCAAGGCCTTTGACATGACCGTGGAGGAGGACAACTACCCTGACAACTATTACAGCGACATGGAGGAGACGTCCGCAGGCTACCGCGACCTGCTGGTAGCGGTGGAGTTCGGTGTCATTGATCTGGAGGCCGGATCAGCATTTGAACCCGACCAGCCCGCTACCCGCGAATTTGCAGCCCACACGCTGAATTTCTGCCTGGGCTTCCAGTTGGACCAGGGAGCGGAATATACCTACGCCGAATCCGCCGAGGTCAGCTATCCGGATGACCTGCAGGTGGCCGTAAACCGCGGTTGGTTCGCCCTGCAGGACGGCAAGGTCCTGCCCCAGCAGACCCTGACCTCCACCGAGGCTACCGCCATGCTCAAGGACGCCGCGGCGGTGATTGCCGGAGATAAAGTCGACGTTGGTCATAACAATTCCTTTACATACGAAAGCGGTGTTGTGGAAATCCCTGAGTCCACGCCTGTGGAAATCAACGAGGACGGTACTATCACCGTTGTGAACCTTCCCGCTGCTGTGAAGGTGGGAACAACATTTGTAATCTATCGGGGCGGGTTCCCGAAGGGCTATAAAGCGGTCAGTATCCGCGAAGACGGACAGACATCGGTGCTTACCGTGGAGAAGGTCGCTCTTGACAGCATTCTGAGCAGTGCTGACGCGGAGGGCCGGGTACAGGGCGACCTGGCGGATTTTGAACCGGCTGATGGTGTAGACATTGCGTATATCTTCTCAGATGGGTCGGAGACAACTGACCGCACACAAGCTGCCCGAGCGACAAAGCACATCAAGGATATTGTTTTGAACAAAACGATTAGTGGTGTTGCGGTATCGGCGACCCTTTCCGAGCTGTCCCTGGACTATGGCCTTTCCGGCGGGCCGACTACGCCTGTATCTGCCCGCGTTATTCTTAACGGAGAGGCCTCAATTTCCAGCACTATTCCTTTCTCTGCCCCCGCTTCTATTGAGTTGGGATATGTCCCCGTAGGATTTTTCGGCAGCATCACCATTACGGCCGATATTGGTGTGGATGGCACGATTACCTTGAGCTATGGCTGCAGCTTCAGCATGGGCGTTTCCTATTCCAGCATGGACGGCTTCCGCGCCATTGCGAATTTCAGCAAAGAAAGTTTTTCTCTGGCCGCGAATTTCAACGTGCATGCGGGATTAAAGGTTGCCGCCAATATTACCAACCTTGAGTTCATTCACGGCACCATTTACGCCAGGATCGGAGCTCAGTGCAATTACATGGTAGTTCCCCACAGCGAACCGGAGTATCCGGATTTGTGTGTGGGTACAGACTCCTGGCTGTACGCAAATGTTGGACTTAACGTGGGTGTTTCCTGCTGGAAGATCAATAAGTCCTACAGCAAACAGATAGATATCTGGAGCCGGAGAAACAGCCCCATCCGCACCGTCTCCCACTTTGAGGACAATGTTCAGGTTCCCTCCTGTACCTGCGACACCACCGGGGTATTCGGACGTTATTTCACTCCCATCAACTCCCGTTATTACAATGACGGCCGACGCGATGTGGTGAATATGCCGACCTATACATACACCGTGGATGATGACGGCAATGCTACGATTACCGGCTACAGCGGCAACGTCTCGGCGCTGTCCATCCCCGAGACCATCGATGGGCATACCGTGGTGGCGATTGGTGACAAAGCATTTGAGAAGAATACAGCGCTGACGGCTGTGGTTGTTCCAGATAGCGTAACCAGTATTGGATGGTATGCATTTTATCGTACGGGGTTAACCTCTATCAAGCTACCGGAAAACCTTGAATTTCTGGACTCAGGTGCCTTCAGTGATTGCAGGGGTTTAACAACAATTTATATTCCCAAAGCTATGACAAAGGTCGGTGCTCATGGACCGTTTTCGGGTTGTTCTAACCTTCAATTTGTCGAGTTCGAACAAGGAATTACAAGGATCCCCGACTACATCTTTCGCAACTGTGATGGGAAAATTAGAACTGTTCTTCCAGACAGTGTTACCGAAGTTGGATGGTCTGCTTTCGGAGAAAGTGGTCTTGCTTCGATTAAGCTGTCAGACAATATTGTTTTCTTGGATAGCCTTGCCTTCTACAAGTGCACAGAACTAACATCGATTTTTATTCCCAAAAGCCTAACAGGGTCAGGAAACAGTGGCCCATTTAGTGGATGCTCAAACCTTGAATCCGTTGAGATAGAGCATGGAATCACGAGAATTCCAGATTGCCTTTTCCGTGATTGTGGTGCAAGAATGGATATTACAATCCCTAATAGTGTAACAGAGATTGGATGGTGTGCGTTTAGTGACAGTGGACTCTCTTCAGTGATTATCCCGGATAGCGTAACTAACATAGGAGAGTCTGCTTTCATGAATTGTCCCAATCTATCTGCTGTCAATCTTCCGAAAAATCTTCAAGCCTTGGGTGCAAGTGCATTCAGCGACTGCACAGGACTAATTTCAATATCTATCCCCAAAACAGTAACAAAAGCAGGAAACAGAGGCCCATTTTATGGATGTTTAAACCTTGAATCTGTTGAGTTTGAGCCGGGTATAAAAAGGCTTCCAGATTGCATTCTGGATGGCTGTAATGCGGAATTAAGTATTACTATTCCTAATAGTGTGACAAATATTGGATTTTGTGCTTTCCGTAACAGTGGCGTTGTTTCAGTTTTCATTCCGGATACAACTGCAAAAATTGAGGAGTCCGCTTTTTCCGCCTGTACCAGCCTAACCTCCATCAAGATTCCCGATTCCGTGACTTATATGGGCAAATCTGTCTTTGCCAACTGCACCAGCCTTACGGATGTGACTCTGCCCAACGCTTGGGAATCGATCCCGGCCTCCACCTTTGCGGGCTGCACGGTGCTGGAGAAGTTGGTACTGCCGGAGTCTGTGAAGAACATCCGGGACAGTGCATTCAAAAACTGCACCGCGCTGAAGGAGATCGTATGGAGCAAGGCACCGGAGCTCATCGAGTCTAATGCGTTCTACAATTGCGACGCCATCACGGAAATGGACATCCCGGCCACGGTTACCTCTGTGGGTTATCAGGCGTTTTACGACTGCGACGGGCTGACAAAAATCACCATTCCCGACAGCGTGACATCACTGGGCGATTCGGTGTTCTATGACTGCGACGCTCTGACGGATGTGAAGCTGGGCGCCGGCATCACGACCATCCCCGCCTCCGCTTTCCGGCACTGCGACGCACTGGAGCAGCTGACGGTGCCCCGGCGCGTGACAGCCATCAAGGACAACGCCTTCAAGGATTCTGTCAAGTTCAGCTCCATTACCATCCCCCGCAGCGTCACCAGCATTTCCGCCAACGCTTTCAGCTACCCGGACAAGCTGACAATTTACGGCGTGGCCGGAACGTATGCCGAGACCTTCGCCAACGCCAACAGCATTAAATTCGTGGACCGGCAGGTCTCTGCCACCTCCGCCAGCCTGGACCAGACGGCCCTGACCCTGAACAAGGGCGCCTCCGGCCAGCTGACGCTGACGGTAACGCCGGAGGATTTCACCGACGAGGTAGTTTGGAAAAGCAGTGACACCGCTGTGGTGACGGTCAGCGATACCGGCCTGGTAAAGGCCGTGGGCGTGGGCACCGCCACCATCAAGGTCAGCGTGGGCAAGGCCAGCGCCAGCTGCAAGGTAACGGTGCTGCAGCCTGTGACCAGCATTTCCCTGAACCGGTCCTCGCTGACGATGGAGGCAACGGATACCTTCCAGCTTCAGGCCAGCGTGTATCCCTCCAATGCCGCCGACCAACGGGTCCAGTGGACCAGCTCCGATCCCACCGTGGCGTCCGTGGATGAAAATGGTCTGGTAACAGCACTGAAAAAAGGTACGGCTACCGTTACAGCCGCTGCGCTGGACGGCAGCGGCGTGACGAGGACCTGCCAGGTTACTGTCAGCAATACTGCTTACATCTGCACTCAGCCGGAGCAGATGGAGAGTCCCCACGATTATCCGGGCAGCTGCACGGATGTCTGGCTGTACACCAGCCCCGGGGCACAGAAGCTGTATGTGACCTTCGATGAGCGGACCTGCATGGAGGACGGCTTCGACTATTTGTACATTTATGACGGAAACGGGCAGCAGGTCGGTAAATACACCGGCACAGAGCTGGCCGGAACCACTGTCACGGTCCCCGGTGATACGGTGAAGATTCAGATAAACAGCGACGGTTCCGGCAGCGAGTGGGGCTTCAAGGTTACGGGCATCCGGGCAGAGGCCTCCGCGGTAGTCGTGAATCCCATCGGTGGGGACAACGCACCGACGTGCCGGGTGGATGGGCAGACGCTGACGGTGACCTGTGACCGAGCCTGCGTGGCAGCGTATAAGGATGCGGATGGGAACTACGTCCGCCTGACTCCCACCGCCAACGCCGACGGCAGCTACAGTTATACCCTGCCTGAGGGCGTGTCGGAGGTCACTGTGGCAGTGCGCGGCGACCTGGACGGCGACGGCAAGCTTACGGCCAAGGAGGCCCGGCGGGTCATGACAGCCGTTACCCGCGCCGGCAGTCTGGACGCTCTGCAAATGCTCTGCGCCGACCTCAACGGCGACGGAAAGATCAGCGCCATGGAAGCCCGACAGATCCTCTCTGCCGTCACCAACAGCGCCTCCGTGAAGTGGTGAGCATCTCCGCCGCACCGGTGAGAACCGGCTTGCCGGTGCGGCGGGAAAAAATATAAGGAGGAAAGAAAATGAAACGATTGTTATCCTGGCTGCTGGCGGCACTGATGCTGCTGACCATGCTGCCCACCGCTGGCTGGGCGGACGACACCGCGTCCGGCACCTGCGGCGAAAATCTGACCTGGACACTGTCCGACGACGGAGTCCTGACTATCTCCGGCACAGGGGATATGACGGACTACTATAGCTACTCGGAAAAAGCTCCCTGGCATGAATATGCCGATCGTATTCAGACGGCTGTGCTTGGTAACGGCGTGACCAGCATAGGGAATGAAGCTTTTTCCGATTGCAGTTCACTGATCAGTGTGACAATTCCAAACAACGTGACCGACATTGGGCAGCGGGTCTTTTACGGCTGTAGTTCCCTGACCAGTGTGACAATTCCGAACGGTGTGACTAGCATTGAAGACTGTACCTTTTGCGGCTGCAGCGCCCTGACCAACGTAAATATTCCAAATGGCGTGACTTACATTGGGAACTATGCTTTTAGTGGCTGCACTTCCTTGACAAGTATGACAATTCCCGGCGGTGTGACCAATATTGATAACTATATATTTTATGGTTGCAGTTCTCTGGTCAATGTAACAATTCCCACCAGCGTAACCAGCATTGGATGGGGGGCCTTTCAGGACTGCAGTTCTTTGCCCAGTGTGAGCATTCCGGACTGCGTGACCAGCATTGGCGGCTATGCCTTTGCGGGCTGCAGTTCCCTGACCAGTGTAAGCATTCCAAACGGCGTGACCAGCATTAAAGACTTTACCTTCGAGAACTGTAGTTCCCTGACCAGCCTGAGCATTCCAGACCGTGTGACCGATATTGGAAAGCAGGTCTTTGCGGGTTGCAGTTCCCTAACCAGTGTAAGCATTCCAAACGGCGTGACCAGCATTAAAGACTTTACCTTCGAGAACTGTAGTTCCCTGATCAGCCTGAACATTCCGGACAGTGTGACCAGCATTGGGCAGCGGGTCTTTTACGGCTGTAGTTCCCTGACCAGTGTGACAATTCCGAACGGTGTGACTAGCATTGAAGACTGTACCTTTTGCGGCTGCAGCGCCCTGACCAGTGTGACAATTCCGAACAGTGTGACCAGCATCGGGGGCAGTGCCTTCGAGAACTGTAGTTCCCTGACCAGTGTGAACATTCCAAACAGTGTGACCAGCATTGGGAGCGGCTCTTTTAGGGGCTGCAGTTCCCTGACCAGTGTGAACATTCCGGACAGTGTAACCAGCATTGGGTGGGGTGCCTTTGAGAGCTGTATTTCCCTTGCAGATGTTGTGTGGCCCGGGCAGATTACGGGCTTAGGAGCCAATATCCTTGATGGAACCGCCTACTACAATAACGCCGATAACTGGGAGGGTAACATCCTGTACGTAGGGCCGTATTTGGTTTCAGTGGCAAACAAGGATTCTGCCACAAGCTATACGGTCCGAAATGGGACCCGTTTAATGGCAAATGGAGCATTTTCGGACTCGAAAGTAATGGCGAGCATAACCCTGCCGCAGAGTCTGACGGCCATCCCCTATGAAACATTTGAGGACTGCACATCATTGGAAGAAATCAGCATTCCGAATGGCGTGACCAGCATATTGGGCCACGCCTTTAGTGGCTGCAGTTCCCTGACCAGTGTGGCAATTCCAAACAGCGTGACCAGCATTGGGTACAGTGCCTTTGAGGGCTGCAGTTCCCTGACCAGTATGAATATTCCGAACAGTGTGACCAGCATTGGGCGGGGTGCTCTTTACAACTGCAGTTCCCTGACCAGCGTGGTAATTTCGAACAGCGTAGCCAGCATTGAAGATTTTACCTTCGAGAACTGCAGTTCCCTGACCGGTGTGAGCATTCCAGACAGCGTAACCAGCATTGGGTGGGGGGCCTTTTCAAATTGTACTGCCCTTGCAGATGTTGTGTGGCCCGGACAAATCACGGACCTAGGAGACAACGTCCTTGATGGAACCGCCTACTACAATAATGCCGATAATTGGGAGGACAACATTCTGTATGTAGGTCCGTATCTAGTCGCGGTAGCAAATAAGGATTCTGCCAAGAGCTATACAGTCCGGGACGGAACGCGTGTGATGGGGAATAGAGCGTTTGCGTCTTCGGGAGCTATGACGAGTATATCCCTGCCGCAGAGTCTGACGGCTATCCCCAGGGAGACATTTAGCGGTTGCACATCGTTGGAAGAAATCAGCATTCCGAATGGTGTGACAGATATAGCTTATCGCTCCTTTTATGGCTGCAGTTCATTGATTAATTTGGAAATCCCAGACAGTGTGACCGACATTGAATATGTTGCATTCGCCGGCTGCAGCTCCCTGACCAGTGTGGCAATCGGCAATAATGTAGCAACCATAGGAGAGGCTGCATTCTCCGAATGCAGCAGTCTGGAGAGTGTGGCAATTCCAGACAGTGTGACCAGCATATTGGACTACGCCTTTAGTGGCTGCAGCTCCCTGACCAGTGTGGCAATCGGCAATAGCGTAGCAGCCATAGGAGAGGCTGCGTTCGGTGAATGCAGCAGTCTGGAGAGTGTGACAATTCCATACAGTGTGACCAGCATTGAGTGGGGCACCTTTTCTGGCTGCAGTTCCTTAAAAAGCGTGGACATTCCGGATGGTGTGACCAGCATATTGGACTACGCCTTTTATGACTGCAGTTCTTTGCCCAGCATAATAATTCCAGACAGTGTTACCTGCATTGGAGAGAATGTCTTTAACGGCTGCACCAGTCTTCAGGATGTCTATTACCCCGGAACAGAGGAGCAATGGCAGAAAATAGAAATCGGTAACTACAACGATCCTCTGCTGAATGCCACCATTCATTTCGGCCGGACAGGTCCTGTGGAATTGAATGTTATCGGCGGGGAGAACGCGCCGACGTGCCGGGTGGACGGGCAGACGCTGACGGTGACCTGTGACCGGGCCTGCGTGGCGGCGTATAAGGATGCGGATGAAAACTACGTTCGCCTGATTCCCACCGCCAACGCCGACGGCAGCTACAGCTATACCCTGCCTGAGGGCGTGTCGGAGGTCACTGTGGCAGTGCGCGGCGACCTGGACGGCGACGGCAAGCTTACGGCCAAGGAGGCCCGGCAGGTCATGACAGCCGTTACCCGCACCGACGGCCTGGACGCTCTGCAAATGCTCTGCGCCGATCTCAACGGCGACGGAAAGATCAGTGCCATGGAAGCCCGGCAGATCCTCTCTGCCGTCACCAACAGCGCCGCTGTGAAGTGGTGAGCATCTCCGCCGCACCGGTGAGAACCGGCTTGCCGGTGCGGCGGGAAAAAATATAAGGAGGAAAGAAAATGAAACGATTGTTATCCTGGCTGCTGGCGGCACTGATGCTGCTGACCATGCTGCCCACCGCTGGCTGGGCGGACGACACTGCGTCCGGCACCTGCGGCGAAAACCTGACCTGGACGCTGTCCAGCGACGGGGTTCTGACCATCTCCGGCACGGGGGAGATGACGGACTATAGTAGCTTGGAAGATGTACCCTGGCGTGAATATGGCAGCAGTATTCGGAAGGCTGTGCTTTGTAATGGTGTGACCAACATAGGGAGCTATACTTTTGCCATATGCGTGTCGTTGAAAGAGATCAGGATTCCAGAGGGTGTGACCAATATCGGAGAGATGGCCTTTTTTGCATGTCAGGATCTGGCGAGTGTAGCAATTCCAGACAGTGTAGTCAGTATTGGGCGCGCAGCCTTTTCTAGCTGCACTTCCCTGACCAGCGTGACGATTCCAAATAGTGTAACCAGTATTGGAAACTCTGCATTTATTGGTTGCAGCGACCTGACTAGCGTAAGTATTCCGAATAGTGTAGTCCGCATCGAACGCTCGGCCTTTGCACAGTGCAGCGCCCTTAAAAACATCGTTTTGCCTGGGCAGATTACGGAGCTTGGATCCGAGATACTTGAAGGGACCGCCTACTACAATGACGCCAATAATTGGGTGGACAACATTCTATATGTAGGGCCGTATCTGCTTTCAGTGGCAAACAAGGATTCTGTCACGAGTTATACGGTCCGGAATGGGACCCGTTTGATGGCAAATAGTGCATTTTCGGATTCGAAGGCTATGACGAGTGTAACCCTGCCGCAGGGGCTGACCGTCATTCCCTACGAAGCGTTTGGATGGTGTCCACTGATAAAAGAAATCAAGCTGCCGAGTAGCATAACCCACATTGGAGAGAAAGCATTCTATGGCTGCAGCAACTTGGCCAGCGTGACAATTCCGAATGGCGTGGCCGACATTGGGAACAGCGCGTTTTCCGAATGTAAGGCTCTGACCAGTTTGGATATTCCGGGCAGTGTGACCAGCATTGGATGGTCGGCGTTTTCCAATTGTAGCTCTTTGACCAGTGTGACAATTCCGAATGGTGTGACCAGTATCGTGGAGTATACTTTTTTCGGTTGCAGTTCCTTGGTTAATGTCACAATCCCGGAGAGCGTAACCAGCATTGGGAACAGCGCGTTTGATAGATGTAGTTCCTTAAGCAGTTTGACAATTCCGGACAGTGTCACTAGTATTGGAGGCTCTGCCTTTAGCGGCTGCAGTTCCTTGATCAGTGTGACGATTCCGGACAGTGTGACTGGCATTGGAATCGCTGTGTTTTCCGAATGTAAGGCTCTGACCAGTTTGTACATCCCGGACAGTATGACTAGCATTGAAGATTATATGTTTGCGTGCTGCATTAATTTGCCAAGTGTAACGATTCCAAGAAGCGTAACTCGCATTGGGGAAAGTGCGTTTGACGGTTGCACCAGTCTTCAGGACGTCTATTACCCCGGAACGGAGGAGCAATGGCGAAAAATAGAAATCGGTGATTACAACGAGCCTCTGCTGAATGCCACCATTCATTTCGGCCGGACAGGCCCTGTGGAATTGAATGTTATCGGTGGGGACAACGCGCCGGCGTGCCGGGTGGACGGGCAGACGCTGACGGTGACCTGTGACCGGGCCTGTGTGGCGGCGTATAAGGACGCAGATGGAAGCTATGTCCGTCTGACGCCTACCGCCAACGCCAACGGCAGCTACAGCTATACCCTGCCTGAGGGCGTGTCGGAGGTCACTGTGGCAGTGCGCGGCGACCTGGACGGCGACGGCAAGCTTACGGCCAAGGAGGCCCGGCGGGTCATGACAGCCGTTACCCGCGCCGGCAGTCTGGACGCTCTGCAAATGCTCTGCGCCGACCTCAACGGCGACGGAAAGATCAGCGCCATGGAAGCCCGACAGATCCTCTCTGCCGTCACCAACAGCGCCTCCGTGAAGTGGTGAGCATCTCCGCCGCACCGGTGAGAACCGGCTTGCCGGTGCGGCGATCAGCTTGAAGTAATCTTTTCGCGTGGATTTGTTGAGTCTTTATACGCCAAATGAATATCAAATCAGAAATAGGAGATGCATATGAATAGAAGAATTTGTAGCTTGCTTCTCGGAATTATAATGGTGGCAACACTACTGCTGTCATCGACATGGGCAGCAACAGATACAAAACACCAGGATATGGCCCTCAAGGGGAAGGATGTGTATACAGCGTGGTACATGATTCACTATAGTAGTTACCAATACTACATAACTGATTATGTCAGTCCTTACCGTTCTCCGATTCAGCACAGGAGAAATAGTTTCACATTTAATAGTCTCCTACTTGCCTGGCGCACGGCAACCTTCGACTTGAAGGGAACGTTGGACTATGCTGACAAAGAACTGGGTTATTATGAGGCATATCTGTATAACTTAATTTTGGATGAAAGCTCCGAAAATATTGTCGGTGACTTCTCTGAAACCATGTCCGATGCACTTTCTTCATGGAATACGAATTCCAAGCAATTAGGTGCGTCTGCATGGAAAAAACTCTGCAAGTTGATGGATAGTGTTGTTACCGATGGGAGTGTGTTGGACAAGTCTACCGCAATACCTGAAACGGCGGAAGGCAAAGCCGCTCTCGCCAAGCAGCTCGGCTCACTACCCGAACTAAAGAACATTTGCGAGCTGTTCGATGACATTGAGACATTAATGTCTTACTACAAAACGGTTTTTGAACTGCTGGAGCATATGACACAGGCTGAGGCGATCCTGCGCACCCCTGTAGAGGTTTCGGCAGTGTTTAAGGATATGGCGACCAACTCCACTACATCTGTTGCATCGGCACCCGGATTACAGATTGCTTTGAAGGAAATGGGCAAACTCACCGATGGGTCGTTGACCGCAGACGAAGTGCGGGCATTCCTGGTTGGAAAGACGACAGCACAAGAGCTGTTGAAATTGGGTGTGAAAAAAATACAGTCAGCCGTTGTCAAAGGGGCTGGAGCCTATGGCCTAAGTGTTCAGGCGGGGCAAGCCATTGGCAAGCTTACCTGCTCGGCGCTGTTCAACACAGATAAGGTCATCGAAAACTATTATTGTCTGAATGCCTTGTATGAGTTGGAAACGCTTCTTCAGGCACGCGTAAAAGTATATGAAAACGCCTTTAACTCTAGCCCTACGACGGAGAACGCCCGCCGATTTATTGCCGGGTGTAAAATGCTATACAAATTGTATTTAGAGGGCGTAGACGGCTATGTGAAGTACATCGAGGCAAACCATATGAAGGGGACCCTCAATGAGCTGTGGCCCAGCATCACAGATGAAGACTATGGTCGGTTGGTCAGTGATGCGGAGGCTCTGAAAAAGAGCATTCGCTATGCGTTGGAGTACAGTGAGCAGATTGCCCAGTCCAGCTACTATGATGTGCTATCTGAAATTGATCAGAAAGCTGTGACAGACAGCGGAATGGAGCCAGTAATTCCCTTGATTACAGAGGAGCAGAACGCCGCCTATCTGCAGCAAGTGGAAAGCGGGTCTCAACTGTATGCGGATTTTGTGGTTACAAAAGATACCACGCTGGCAGGTGATGTGGAGACCTTTGGCGATGTAATATTCAAAAGCGGGACGTTGGACCTGAACGGCCATGTCCTGCTGACACATGGCAGCATGACCGTGTCAGGCGGTACAGCAAACCTCAATGCTGGTACTCTGACAGTCAAAGGTGACCTCCTGCAGCCCGGGGGCACCATGTACTGCAACAAAGGAACACTGAATGTGGGCGGCGACTATCG
>ENA-ORMN01001055-ORMN01001055.1-human-gut-metagenome-genome-assembly--contig:-NODE-1055-length-29085-cov-5.655288_pt1 | contig 29085 bp, 4 predicted proteins | sample MGYA00242102_ERZ508993 | MGnify/ENA primary metagenome ERZ508993 (study PRJEB26280, sample SAMEA2338770) | human gut metagenome | biome: human gut; feature: human-associated habitat; material: faeces...
TGCAAGCAGATGGCGTGCAAAGTCGCCAGACGCTCTTTGTGCGGTATTGCCTTAGTAAGATTTCTCTTACATTTTTAGTATAGCAGTCCAACTGGAAAAAATCAATAGCTTTGCACTAAACGGGAATAATCTGCATTATTCGGGAATGGGGTAACAAAAACCCGATAGCATTTTTGTGCAAAATCACTATCGGGTTCGAATTTCATATACTTGGCTGAGAATCTATCGGAATCGTGATAGACACCACAAAGCTGTTATTTTCAACTGTCGCTTTCCAGATTCCATTATATTTTTTAACGGTCATTTCAATGTTTTTTAAGCCGATTCCCGCATGTCCATTTTTAGTAGACAAAAAACTGTTCTCCGTATTTGGATTTAATTTTTCATACTTATTTTCCGTGTGAATCATACAGCACTGCATTTGTTCTTCGATTACAAACAAAACAGTTCTGTCTTTATCCAATTCCGAAACCGCTTCTATTGCATTATCTAAAAGATTCGAAACGATTGTTGTTAAGTCCATATCTGACAAAAAATCAAGCTTATCATATAAGATATTCAAGTTTAATTGAATGCCTTTCTGTTCTGCTTTCAGCAACTCATGATTTAGGATAACAGATAGCAGTTGATTGCTGCAATGAAATGACGGGTGCAGTTTGTCCAGCTGTTGATATAACGATTTTTCATACTGTTTTGCTTCTGTCAGATTTTCAGTCTGTATCAATCCCTCTAAAGCATTTACATGCCGCTTTACATCATGTATGATCGTCATAGAATTTTGATACCGCTTTTCAAGATCACGATAAACTGCCATTTGCATATCTGTTTGCTGCTGCAACAATGCGTTTTTCTTTTCCATTTCCCGAATCGCAGAAACACGATAAAATGCAAAAACAATGTAGACATCTAGCACAATACAGCCTGTTAAAAAGAAAACCAAGAATGTTCCGGAATGCGTATTTGCAATATTTTCTATGATGTAATTGGCAGTGATAATTTCTCCAGTTGCTAAAATTGCATATGAGATCGATTCATACCATACAAAACTACTCTTTTTCTTTCGAATCATAGAAAAGACAATGTGACATAAAATAAATGTAAGCAAACAAGTTCGAAGGCAGCTTGAAATCGTTAAACTATCTTCCGCAACCGCAGACGAAATCGTTTTTTGTGTCACAAAGGACAAGCTCAGCGTTGACATAGCATCAGCTATAAAACAAATCAATGCAATCAGGAAGTCATAAATTAAAAATGAGATTTTTGGTATACGAAAACAAATAATCGTGGATAAAACAATCATTGCCAACATACTTATTGTATTTAGAATCGGAATTCCAAATATACACATCAATCCTTGTAAAACAGAAATTATCGTCACACTAAGAAAACGCAGCCAAATCTCAGATTTTTGAATGGAGAAAAAATTAGATAACGCCCATATTCCAGAAAAGGTACAAGTAAGGCTTACCATACAACTCAATAATAATTTCATTAGAAACACCTCCTATTTCTGCAAATGGTGATGCAAATAGTCACTTATCTTTTCATGGACTTGTTTTCTTCTGTTTTTTGCAATTGGTATTTTCATGCCATTTGAAAGAATAATATCATTGTAAAATGAATTGATACATGCCACATTGACCAAAAAACTTTTATGCGGCATGATAAAATGATATTGTTGTAGTTGGTTTTCTAATTCACTCATGCTGCCAATAATATGATATACAGTTTCTGTAGATACCAGCTTGACTTTTCGATTTCCCTCATATTCAAAATAAAGAATTTTTTGAGGTTCTATGACAACATTTCCGTGATGCATGGGAAATGAAATATAATTTTTTTCCTCTGTGCCATAGTACTGTAAATACTCTGCTAGTACTTCCCGAATTTTTGAGTTTTGAATGGGCTTTTCTAAAAAAGAAAATGGATGTACTGCAAAAGATGCTGCCATTTGCTCTGAATAATTACTAACATATATCAGAGCAACTTTTTTATTTTTTTGTCGAATCAATCTTGCCGTTTCAATCCCATCAATACCTTCCATTTGAATGTCCAAAAATATCATATCGAAATCAGTGCTTTGCGTAAGCAGTTCTTCTCCCTGTGTAAAACAAGAAACCATAATGCTTTTCCCCTTTTCATGAAAAAAGCTTTGAATGATTTTTTTCAACTGAAAAATCTGATCTTTCTCATCATCTACCACCGCGATTCGAATCACGCCATCTACGCTCCCTTCGACACATTCTTCCTCATTTTTATCATACCACAATTTTTTCCAAAAAGCAAGACACCTTTCTGCTTCAAAAACAGAACCGCACACGCTCATACGCAAAAAGAGCCACACCCTTTCGAGTGTGACTCTTTTTCTGATGCCGCCCAGAGCCCTCTGAGCATGCAGTTACTTTTTACGCCGCTTTGTCAGGATTGCCAGAAGCAGTGAGAATCCGCAGGCTGCGATCAAAATGGTGATGTGCAGTGTGGTATCTCCGGTTTTCGGCGTTCCCGAAATGTTTTGCTGCCGCGGAAGCGGTATCCGCTTTGTTCCAGAGGTCTGTGCAGAAACATCTGCCGCCGTTGTTGTCGTCTGCGTGTGATGACCTGCCGCATGCTCTCTGTTTGCAGCTGTTGTGGTAGTCGTGACAGTGTCCCCGCTCACGTGATTTTTCCGCAATGTGGTCTGTCGAATGCTGGTGGAAGCACCCGATGTTTCGCAAGTGCTGTTCACCGTTGTTTCAGTAACTGTGGTGGTTTGTGTCGTGGTATGCGTGCTGTGGTGTGTGGTCTGTGTTCCAGTCGATGCACTGCTGTCTGTCGTTCCCGTGCTGGTGGTTCCAGTCGTGGAAACTGTCGCAGAAGTGGTGCGGCTGGTCGGTGCTACAGACGTGGTATTCGTCTGAGATACCGTAGTTTGCACCGTTTGTTTCGATGTCGTCTGGATGGTAGTTTGACTGGTGGTATGTGTCGTAGTTGTCACACTGGTCGGACCTGCACTGGAGAGTGTCACCGTTGCTGTAGTCTGCTGTGTTGTCGAAGATGTCGTGCGGTGTATTGCGGAAGTAGTGACTGACGTGCTGCCAGTAGTCGTTACAGTAACTGTCGTGTGGGTCGTTGCCGTGGTTCGGGAAGTCGTCACAGATGTTCTCTGGGTAGTGATACTGGTTGTGCCGGCAGTCGTTCTGTGACTGGTGGTATGTGTCGTGTGCGTGGTTGTTTTTGCAATCGTATGTGTTGCCGGTGATGCGGTGACTTTCGCTGTTGTTGTGTGTGATGTGCTGTGGGTAGTCTGTTTCGAGGTTGTAACGCTGCTGGTGGTTTGTTTCGTAGCTGTAGTATGCGTACGTGTGGTTGCAGTAGTATGAGACGACTGCGTTTTCGCTGTAGTCCGTGTTGTTGTGGTGCTGGTTTTCGTAGTGCTTGCTGTAGTCCGTGCTGTTGTCGTGCTGGTTTTTGTAGTGCTTGCTGTAGTCCGTGTTGTTGTGGTGCTGGTTTTCGTAGTGCTTGCCGTAGTCCGTGTTGTTGCTGTACTGGATTCTGTAGTGCTTGCTGTAGTTTGTGTTGTTGCTGTACTGGTTTCCGTGGTACTGCTTTCCACAGAGGTAGTTCCCGCAGATGCCGAAGTACTGGTCTGTGTCGTCGATTCCGTAGAAACTGCGGTTTCGGTTGTTGTCGTAACAAGATCTGTAGCCGTTGTTGTTTCCGTAGATTCTTCCGGATCACGATTCAGAAAGACATTCAGAAAAGCCATATCCTCGCCCTTGGCGATGTTGAATCCTTCCAGACAAGTTCCGGACGTAACGCCCTTTTCTTCTGGAATTCCCAGAATCATACAGCCGTCCAACGTGCGTTCCTCTGCACGAATCTCCACACTGCCCGACGATATGTCAGCATATTCTTCCGCATTGTATCCTGCCGGAATCGAATCGATCCACAAGCGGTATCCTGCCAGATATGTGACACCGTCCACCGTCACAGACAGCGGCAAGTCGTCGAAACGATATTGTCCGTCTGCATTGGTATAGGCAGCTTGTTTTGCTTCAGGCAGCAGTTCCCACTTTCCGTTGCGGCGATAATACTGCCGAAGTATGATCTTCACATTGGCGATACCGGATTCGCCGTCGCTGATCTGATGATCTCGGTCTGCATCGTCCCAGACAATACCGGAGATCGATACATGAGAATCCTTCTGCACAATGCCGCCGTCATATCCGGTGACATCTGCCGCCTTTACAATGTCATAGTCCACGCCGCGAACCTGACAGCAATACGGTGTATTTCCGCTGAATGCTTTCGCCAGGATCAGGAATGTATCCGGCTCCTGCAGATCCAGTGTGCCGGCGATCAGATCGCTGTCCTTGTCGCTGTCAGCAGCCGCATGATATTTCGTTGCAGCATATCCTTCCGGCATCTCACAAAGCTGCATCTGATACCCCACTAAATATCTCTGACCGTCCTTTTCTATGTAGGTCGGCAGGTTGTCAAAGCGGTAGTGTCCGCCAGATGCGGTTGCCGTTGGTGTGCCGGTTGCCACAGGTGTTGCTGTCGCCACCGGTGTACCTGTTGCAACAGGTGTTGCCGTTGCGACTGGTGTGCCAGTTGCCACCAGCACAAAGCTGTCGTCCAGTTTCCAAGTGGTATCGCGGATGTCGTAATAGCTTCGTGTCAGCTTGACCGTTGCGGTTGCAACGCCCACTTCGTTTTCGTCCTGTATGCCGTTGTAGTTCTCGTCATTCCAGATGTAGCTTTCAATGGACGCGATTTCGATTGCAGTCAAGCCGCCGTCATAGTCCGTGTTGTCCTTTGCCTTGACAATGTCATAGGCATTGTCCCCCACGTTCCTGTCGTAGAAATCGTTGCCGCTGGACGCTTCTGCCAGTATGATCACTTCGTCTGCATCTTCATACAGATGTAACGTATCTGCAAACAGATCGCTGTCCTTGGCTGTATCCTCTCCGATTCGGCACTTGGTCGCTGCGTAGCCCTTCGGCATCTCGCAAAGCTGTAACTGATAACCAGCAAGATAACGCTCGCCGTTCCGTTCCACAAATGTAGGCAGGTTGTCAAATCGGTAATAGCCGCCAGATGCGGAGGCTGTCGGTGTGCCGGTTGCCACAGGTGTTGCCGTCGCTACCGGTGTACCTGTTGCCACAGGCGTTCCCGTTGCTACCGGTGTACTTGTCGCTACCGGTGCACTTGTCGCTACCGGTGCACCCTCTGCAACCAATGCAAAGCTGTCGTCCTGCTTCCACGTCTTATCAGAATCATCATAATATTTCCGTGTCAGCTTGACCGTTGCGGTTGCAACGCCCACTTCGTTTTCGTCCTGTATGCCGTTGTAGTTCTCGTCATTCCAGATGTAGCTTTCAATGGACGCAGTTTCGATTGCAGTCAGACCGCCGTTGTGCGGTGCGACAGATTTCGCCAGATTTGCCGGTGCATATGTGGTACCTGCAATGGTAATGGTATGCTCCCGATCTGCATCAGTTGCCTTCGCCGCCAAAATGATGTGCGACTCGTCCTTTGCCAGCAGACTGCCGTCACGGGGATTCAGGAAACTGTTTTTCAGAGCCTGCTCCGATTCCGCATACTGCTTGGTCACCGCATAGGTATCCGGCACAGTTGCCAGATCCAGCCGGATCTGATAGCCATAGATGCGATCCTTGTTGCCAGAAGTGCTGTCATCTGACAGGTCTGCCGGCACGTGAACGTCCAGATCCGTAAACTGATACTCGCCGTGATCCACAATTTCAGAAACCTCACCAAATGCAGTATCCGGTATCCAGTTTCCGTTTTCATAGATCTCACGGGTCAGTATCACGCGAACCGAAGTTGCCACCGGCACTTCGTTGGAATTATACAAACCGTCATAGTTCGCATCGTTCCAAATGGTACCGCGAATCACGCCCTTGTCCTGCTGCTTGAGTCCGGCATCATAATGTCCGGTATTCTTGCCGCATGCAAGGTCTACTGCGTACATGGTACCGTTGCTGTCCGGAACTTCCCGTACAGAAGCACCATTCTGGTTTCCGTTGGCATCGTCATACGCATTTGCCGCCGGAACAATGTATTCATTCGCACTCGTCAGATATGTGCTGTCCAGTCGGAGGTCGCTGTCCTTGGTACGGTCAGTTCCCACACGATACTGTGTCGCCAGATAATTGCCGCGGAGATTTTCCAGACAGAGCTGATAGCCTGCGGCATAATCCACATTGTTGATTCTCACCCAGGTGGGCAGATTCGCCAGTGTGTATTTGCCGTCTGCATCTGTGCTTGTGCTGGCTGTATACGCCGTGTCGTTCGGCTGCCACTGGCTGCCGTCATAATAATACTGTATTGCCTTGACGGTAACATTTTCAATTGCCGTCTTGTCCTCTGCGGTATTCGCCGCATCATCTGCTTCGTCCTGCATGCCGTCATAGTTGTGGTCGATCCAGATCCGTCCGGAGATGTCCCCTACTGCCAACTGTGTAAAGCCGGCATCATAACCGGAAACATCTTCCTTTCGGAGAATATCTCTGCCGTCCACTGCATAATCCGTGCTGTCTGTATCCGCAGCTGCACAAACAAAATAGGTGTCTTTCGTCAGATAACGGCTCTCCGCATCCAGATCGCTGTCCCTTGCGGGATCATCGCCCTGCCGGTACCAGGTAATGGTGTAATTGTCCGGCACTTCACCTGTCATTTTCAGCTGATAATAGCAGAGGTAGGTTTCGCCATTTGCATTACAGAACGTATCCACATTGTCAAACCGGTACTCGCCGTTGGCATCAGAATCCTTCTGGAATATGCCGGTAGGCTGATAGTTGCCGTTGGCATCGCGGTAGTACTGCTCCAACGTAATTTCTACGCCGGAAATGTTTCCCTCGCCGGTATCCTGCAAGCCGTTGTAATTTGCATCGTCCCAGACACGTCCAACGATCTGTGCCTTTTCGACCTGCTTCAAGCCGCCGTTCCAGTCTGTCTGGGCTGCGGCATCTGCAATGTCATAGTCACTGCCGTTGTAGTGCTTTCGGTATGTCGAATCGGTTTCTGTCTTTGCCTCAGCAGCCAGAATCAGATACTGATCCGGTGCTGTCAGATAGAGGTTCTCGCTCTGATACGGATTTTCAAGTCTTTGGAATTTGCTGTCGCCGCCTGCCTTGGTAATGCCGTAGGTGATCTTACCGTCAGCGTCCTTCGGCAGTGCGTCCAGCTTCAGCCGATAGCCAGCCAGATACCGCTCGCCGCCGATCTCCACAAATGTGGGAACATTTTCGAAATGATAGTCCCCGTTGCTGTCGGTGTTTACAGTTGCAGTGTAATTTTGCTGTGCTGTCGGCAGCCATGTGGTGCCGTCCCAGTAATACTGCTCCAGCGTCATCGACAAGCCTTCCATGCCAGCTTCTTCCGCCGCCATGCCGCCGTCATAATCGGCATCATTCCAGATTCGTCCGCTGACAGACGTTGTCTGGAACGCCCGAACGCCGCCATGGTACTCGTTCTTGCTGTCACGGCTTTCTGTGATGTCGTAGATCGTATCCGTATTCGGAACTGCACTGTAAGTGCGGTCGTAATACGTGTTGTACTGCGGTGTGTTTCCGGTATGTTCTCCGGTAAACGGCTGTGCCTCTGCTGCAACGATCAGATATTCCTGCTCGCCCATGAGAGTGAGTTCGCCATTCTTCCAGTGCAGCTTGTTGTCGTTGGCAAGTACAGTAACTGCATTGCCGTCCGGCAGTGCATCTAAGTGCAGCTGATACCCAGCCAGATACCGCTTGCCGCCGACTTCCGCATAAGTGGGAATACCTTCAAAATGATACAGACCGTTGCTGTTGGTCACTGCGGTCATAGTCGCCGCAGTCTTTTTCCAGATCGTTCCGTCCAGATAATACTGATACAGTGTCAAATGGAGATCGCCGCAGCCGCTTTCGCTCAAATCCATTGTACCGTCATAATTGAGGTCGTTCCAGATTCGTCCGTCCATTGCCGCAGTCTGTATGGATTTCAGTCCGCCGTTGTATACGCCGTCAGAATCTCTTGCGGTAACAATATCATAATCGACATTGTCGTACTTCCGCACGTAGTATTCGTGGAATCCTGACTCCTTGCTTCCGGGTGCACCGTGAACAGCCTTCTTTGCCAGCAAGATATACTCGTCCGGCTGGTTGAAGTCCACGGTCTGATCTGCATTCGTTTCCTGAGATGCTGTCAGCAGGTCACTGTTGATGCAGCTTCCTGTGGGATCCAGCACCTGATACTTTGTCACAGCATAACCGTCCGGCACCGCGTTCAGCCGCAGGCGATAGCCTGCCAGATACATCTTTCCGTCAACCGTCACAAAGGTCGGCTGCTTGGAGAACTGATATACTCCTGTGTTTGCCGCAGTCTTTGCGGAGAGTGTCTGATGCAGCTTCCAGCTTCCGGCATCGTCCAGATAATACTGATCCAGATAGACCGTCTGCTGTGTCGCCATTGCCGTTTCACCGGTTTCCTGCAAGCCGCTGTAATTCTTGTCGAACCAAACCACGCCCTGAATCTTTCCGGTTTCGAACGCTTTCAGACCGCCGTTATAAATGTCAGTCACGTCTGCATTCAATATGGAATCGTATTCCTTGTTTGTGACAGCATCAGTCAGATTATAGGGAGCGTTACCTTGTGCCGGCTGTGCTGTCAGGAAGTAATCTCCATTGTCCGGTGCAGTCAGATAATTCGTTTCTGCGATCCAGTCGCTGTCTGTTTTCGTGTCATCTGTTGCCTGACGATACCGTGTCACCGCATATCCCGCCGGCACAGCCGCACGAATGCGGTAATATGCCAGCTGATCTGTGCCGTCAACCACAAAGTGGGTCGGCACCTTGGCAAACTGATATACGCCTTTGGCATCAGTTTTCACAGTCATGTCATTGTTCATGTGAACAAACTGCTTTACGGCAGCATCATAGCGATACTGTTCCAGAGTGACAGAAACGCCGCTCTTGCCCTTTTCACCGCTGTTCAAAATGCCGTTGTAATCCGTATCTTCCCAGATCCTGCCCGTTACTGCCGCAATGTTGCGTTTTTTCAGACCGGCATTCAGATTTTCATAATCTCTTGCTGTTACCAGATCATAGTACTTCTGCTGTGCAGTATTCGGCGTGTCAATATTTTTGATGTTCGTGCCGCAGACATATGCCCAGTTGTAATCCGTATACGGTTCTGCATCGTTGGACTGTGTGCCTGCCTTTGCCTCCCGTGCCGGAATCAGCATTTCGTGATTGCCTTGCAGCACAGTAACCGGCAGGTCACCTGTCCGCTGGCTGTCCTCGACACCATCGGCATCGGTCACATACAGTTTGCTGTAAACCTTTGACGGATCTGCATCATTCCAGTACTTCGTTGCCGCATAATCTTTCGGCATTGTTTTCAGAACAACCTGATAGCCTGCCAGATACCTTACGCCGTTCTTTTCCACATAGGTGGGAAGATTGCTGAACGTGTAGGTTCCGTCTGTTTTGGTTTCGTGTGTCTGGAATACTGCATTTTCCGGCACCCATTTGTCGCCGCGATAGAAATACTGCTGCAAGTTTACAACTGCCGGATTTTTGCTGTTATGATATGCTGCTTCGCCGTCGTCCTGAATACCATTATAGTTGGTATCCTCCCAGACCACGCCGCTGACAGAGGCGGTTTCAAATGCTTTCAGACCGCCGTCATAGCCGTCATAATCCTTTGCCTTGATGTAATCGTAGGCGTAATCATGATTTCCGTCGTGCACTGCCGCATCATCATAGAGAATGTACGGTTCAAAATAGGTGTTTCCGTCAATGCCTGCTTCTGTTTCCGGCTGGGACTTCTTTGCAGTGATGAAATAATCACCGTCAGCCGGAGAGGTCAGATAGGACACGATATCATAATCTGTATATCCTGCTCCGTGCTGTCCGTTCTGCGAGATCAGATGGCTGTCCACCACTTGGGTTTCCGCATCGCCGTTCTGCCGATAGCGGGTAACAGCATAGTTTTCCATGCCGCTGGGCAATGGCAGCAGCTTCAGACGATAATGTGCCAGCACCTTTTTCCCATTGATTTCCGCATATGTGGAAACACCGGAGAATGTGTACTTGCCGTCTTCATCAGTTTTCACAGTACGGTTTCCGCTTGTTACCGGAACATATTTGCCGTTTTGCAGCACATACTGTTCCAGCTGAACAGTCGCTCCGGCAATTCCCTTTTCATAGAATTGAGTCGTGCCGTCCACATCGGTCACGGTATTGCGGATACCGTCATAGTCGAATGCCTCCTGATATTCTCCGGCTGCATTCCTGCCGTTGTCCTCCCACAGATAACCGGTTACTTCAGAAGTCTGAATCTCCGTAAAGCCGCCGCTGTAGTCCAGCAGACGCTGTGCTTCGCCGGTATCATAATGGGTGTTCTTATAGTCGATGACGTTGCTGTTCTGGTTTTTCGTTTCTCCGGCAATGATAATGATGTCGTCTTCTTTATCATAGTTGTGATAGGTTGCTGTAACATTGCCGTCTGCATCATACTCAAACCAGTCATCGCCAATGAGGTAGTACTGCATCTCGCCGGTATACTGCAGATCACTGTTTTCCGCAGAGCGGCTGTTTGGATACTGCTTATACTTGGTGATCGCATACTTCCGGTACAGATCGGCATTCTTATCCGGATCGACGTACAGCCGATAGCCTGCCAGATATCTCTTTCCGTCCTTCTCATAATAGCTGGAAACATTCTGGAATACATATGCGCCGGATTCCGCCGTCTGAATGTCTCGGTCTCCGTTGGTAATGTACTCCCATTTCTTCGTGTTCACATCGTAATAGAATGACCGCAGGGTAACCGTCACATTGCCGATACCCTTTTCATAGGTATCCCGGATGCCGTTGTAGTTGGCGTCATCCCAGATCCACTGTCCGACAAAGCCGCGGGAACCATTCACAAATCCCAGAGAAACACTCTTGTTGATCTGGAATGTCTGTCCGTCGTCTTCATACAGCGGTTTATGATTTTCATCATAAGGAACGCTCGTCAGGAACGGGCTTGTGCGGAAGCTGCCTGCTACCTTCATCAAGTCATTGTCATTATCCTTTTTCAGCGGATCATCATACAGCATAAAGGGTGACGGCTTATAGGGAACACCGGAAGTTCCGTCATACCTTGCCACTGCCACATAGTTCTTGTTCGGATACAGACGGAACTGATAATAGCCTTCATCACTGGTGCGGACGACTGCCGGATTTCCGTCACCGTCTACCGCAATTTCCGATGCGATGTTGCCGTCTGCATCGACTTCGTGCATTTCCACCGTCACATCTTTCAGCTTCTGTTCGGCTTCCTGCATGATGCCGTCGCTTTCGATGGTGCCGTTGTTGTCTGTTTCATCGACCCATGCCCAGCCGCCGTAAGTGTATCCTCTGGAAACACCCAGCATATAGGAAGTCATGGCGGTGTCATATGCCTGATGCTTTGTCAGATCTTCTTCCACCGCATCTACATGAATCGGTGCCGTCTGTACGATCAGCTGTCCGGACGAAGCCTTTGTGTTGGCAATTTCGTTGGCAACTGCCGTTTGGTCATCTTCTGTTCGAATGCCGGTATAGACGACCTTTCCGTCACGGTATACTTTCAGTGCTGTGCCAGTCTGTCCCAGTTCCCGTGTTGTAACCGAGTACTGATCGTATCCCTGCGGCAGTGTATACCGCAGCCGGTAATCTCCCGGTGTCAGATTCGACAGCATGAAATAGCCCTGATTTCCGTAATAGTCGCTTTCGGTGGTATAAGTCACCGGTCCGTCAAACGTATACTGATAGGAATTGGTGTTGTTTTCTACAATGGTTTTCGGCTGACCAGTTTCCTCGTCAATGACAACATAACGTGTCTTTTCCGGATTCGGGTTGCTGTCAGGATCCGGATCGGCAATCACTGCCTCACCGTTGACGTTGACGGAATAACCCTTCTTTGTCAGCAGTTCCACCTTTACGCCATTGATACCCGGATCGTCCGGCTTTCCGTCAAAGTCAATATCGGTCGTCCATTTGCCGGTAGGCAGCAACCGTCCGTTGGCAGACATCTCATATTCTGCTTCGTTACACTGAGCGTCATAGTTGAGGTCGCTCCAGACATAGCTGCCGATATAGCCCTTTCCGCTGGGTGCAGAAATATAGGCACCGGCCTGTGTATTTTCAAAGACCTGATAGTTCTTGCCGATCGCACTTGCAGAATCATAGCCGGAAGCAAAGGTGTTCCATTGTGTCACACCTTCTACCTGCTTGCGAATACTCTCCGCAGTTGCTGCACTTTCGTTCTCGCCTTCCGCTGCCGGTGTGCCGACATATTTCGGCAGATTCAGCGGCGCATGCATCTCGTAGTAAAGTTCCAGACGGTTCTTTTTGTTCAGTCTGGTGTCGGCATTGTTCATTTGTGCCCAGATTGCACGAATGCCGCGCACCAGCTTTTCATATTCTGCGTCAGAAATCTTGCCGTTTTTGTGGTCTGCTATCAGGTCAGACAACTTGACAAAACATGAATCCTTTCCGTTTACATCCTGATACAGATTCCGGTAGAAATTGTTTTTCTCGGTATCCATCAGATCATCTGCCGGCTTCGGGAGGATGCTGACATCCTGCAGCACATAGCTGCCGTTCTTCTTGATGATCGGTCCGACCCAGACGGTGTACATAGATGGATTCAGATTAACTGTACCACTGGAGGAAACCTGTTTCAACTGAACAGAATCCGGAATCAGATAGCCGTTCCATTTCGAGTTACGTTTAGCTTCCGAATCTGTTGCCTTGGTGTCATCCACATACGGCAGCACATCATAAAACAGCAGTGTCTTATACTCGGTATCCGAATCTGAACTGTTCTGCATGGAAATGGAGTAAGAGTAATTGCCGCCCTCCTGTACCCGAACCGGAATTGCCGCCTTTACGGAATCCAGATCGGAAGTGGCTGTTTTCATTTGTGTAACATTATCGATCGAAAGCAGGGTGATTGCCTGTGATGTGATTGTCAGTGTCATATCGCCGCTGCTTTTGTTGTCGTTGACATCATGGCTGTCTACTTCATAGGCAACGATCTTGACTTTTCCCTGCTTATCCGGAATATACGGCCGGAAAGAACCGTTTTTAAAACCATATGCCTTTGCCTGCATCAGTTCCGCAGAAACGATGTTACTGTTGCTGATGTCCAGCGGCACCATGAGTTCTACCACAATACGCTGTCCCGGCTCCAGAGTTCCGGAGAACTTGAAGTTGACGATTTTCCGGTTCAGTACATTGGTGGAGATCGGTTTTGTCACAAAGTAGGGGTTGGGGTTCTTCTGCGTGTCCATAGCGACTTCGGTGTTTGTCACGTCTGCATACGGGAGTTCTTCCACGTCTACGTTTGCCAGTGAAACATCACCGCTGTCTTTCAGGGAAACAAATTCACCCTTTTCGTTTTCAATATGCCATGTCCACTGCGGTGTCACATCGTCCAGATTCTTCGCAGGCGTTACCACTTGATTGTCGCTGTTCTTTTCCGCAGTGCTGGTGTAGTGATCGCCGACGAAATAGCCGTCAATGCTGCCGTTGGAATCGTCCTGATACTGCACATACTGGAATGCGTCCGCAGAGAGCGATTCCAGATACGGCAGTGCCAGAGAAACCGTAGGATCAGACAGCTTGTCTGCCTCTGCATTTTTCCGGTTATACGTACTTGTGTTCAGCAGCTCCTGACTAAGATTCTTATAAGTCACTGTATATTTCAGCATCTTGCCGGTACCGCTGGAAATACCGCTGGTATTGGAATCCCATTTGTATTCCTTGTTTGCAGCACCGCTGAAATACTTGGCATCAATATCGATACCCAGCCACGGCAACTGCGGATCCAGATAGAAGCCCACTCTGGACTCATCACCGGAAACCGCATACTTGAAGTCATCGCTACGCAGGATCACGCTGGCGAAATGGTTGTTGTGTACAGAATTGGAGATAGACGGGTCATTCGGTGCAGTGGTAAATGCCACATGGGGGCTGTTTTCCTTGATGCTTTCGCTCAGGGGTTCCAGACCATAGTGATACTTGTCCACATCGTTGCGGTCCTGTCTGCCCTCTGTGGTGTCGTCTGCATCTGCATTCACATACAATCCCTTCGGCACCGGAAAATATCGGGGTGCCTCTGCGTTGGTCAGCCGAACCTGAGTTCCGGAAATCGTTTCCGTAAAGCCCTCTGTCCGAATCACCCAACGCACCTGACGAATCGATTTGTGCAAATTGATGCTGCCGCTTGTGATCTGCTGCTTCAGCGTTTCGTTGGTGCTGTCAAAATGCAGGTTGCCGGCTTCCAGTGAAATCGTCTGGTTTGCGTCCAGTGCATAGCCCTGTTTTTCGCCGATGCGTACCCACCAGCTGGTTCCCTTGCCGTTGTTGGCACAGGCATTTGAATAAATGCCGTCGTCCTGCTCCGTTTCCGGTGCAAGGAATGCTTCTTCATTGGCAGGGTTCGTGCTGATCAGCACATACGGATACACTTTCAGGTGCTTTTCCAGAATGTCATGAACCAGCTGCCGGTCTGCGGCATACTCGGTTTCCAGTGCATCTGCTGACGGAATCGCCCAGTTACCGGTAGAAATTTCCGTTACATTCGGATAAACCAGCTCTGAAACGTGAGGCAGCACGCCCGGTTTGTTGACCGGTGCCACCTTTGTGGTACCACGCAGCGTTGCGTAGTTTGCCAGATTGTAGTTGACCACGAATTCGTTTACCGATGCGGTATCGTTAGACACCTGATCGACATAGCTGACAGTTTTATAAATCTGCTTAATATGCGGGTCTTCCGCAATGACAATAGAGGAGTTCGGGTCGTTGACACGCACACGCTCATAGTTCAGATCTGCACGCACCGTGGTTTTCGGTGCAGTAACAGCAACTTTCGCAGAAGAAGCGGTCAGATAGATCTCACCCGGCACAACGCCGTCAAAAGGTTCGATCTCCGGAATGGCATTGTTCTTTGGACGGTTGGTATCCTTCACCCGCACCGCATTTTGCAGCTGCATGCCCTCCATAGTCTGTCCGGTGAAGTTGAAATCATAGGTATCATATACAATGTCACTTGCCGGCACTTCCTGCCGCAGTTTCTTTTCATAGACGATATTGCCGTAGTCGTTGTAGACATAGCCGTTCTTGTCCTGCTTCGGCATCAGGCAGCCGCCGCGGGTGTAGTACTTGCCGTCTGCATCACGTTCTGCAAACAGACCGTCCTTTGTAATGGCGAACTTGCCGTCTGTCTGTTCGAACGTTGCATAGACCTTGGCATAATAATCCTCCCAGCTGCTGTCCGTATCCGCCGGCACTTCCAGATTGTCGATTCGTGTCTTGATCTTAAAGTTCAGCGTGCCATTGAAATAGCCCGCCGGATGACAGCCTGCCACATAGGTGTTGTCATTTGTGCAGTCGAAGCCGTCATCTTTCGGCGTGGTGATCTCGAATACCAGCGTTTCACCGCCACGCTTTGTGGCAGAATCTGCCCGTGTCAGTCCGTCTGCCGTGTTTTCTGCCGGTGCAACTGCTCCGGCAAAGTACCGCTGTGTCAGCTCAATGCCCCAGCCGGCAGCCTTTGCCTCTGCCATGGCAAATGTCTGCTTTTTCCCCGACTTATCGGTGTATTCCAGATAGTAGTCGTCCAGCAGATCGTCCTCGTCCCAGTACCGTACATTTTCCGGCAGCTGGAATGTGACAACCATTTTAGCGTGGAAGATGCTTCCGCGGTAACGATAATTTGCCTCCGACTGGCTGGAAACCTTGGCACTGTACCAGAGAATATCACTGTAGTCAAAGTTTTCCCCGTTGTTCTGATACTGCTGACGGGTTTTCACTTCGTCCAGATCTTCCTTGTTTCCGGCAAAGCCCTTTTTGCCTTCTTCGGTCTTTTCAGCAGCTACCATGTTCTCCGCCTTTAAAGACGGAGTTTGCGTGCGGATCTTCAGCGTATTCACAACGCCGGAATCCTGCATCACATTGGCAGAAGTAATATCCTGGAAAAGCATATCACTTCTGTTGTCACGCAGTGTCACATCGCGGTTCAGTGCGGAACGAATTTCCTCCGACAGCGGCTTGTTCTTTCGGTACTCGTCCATTTCCATGGGATCGCTCTCGGCGTACCGGCTCATGCTGCCCAGCATATAGGTACCGTTTTCGTACTTATGGGTCAGCAGAACGTAAGGATCCGGATTGGTGGTCGAAAGTCCGTCATTGTCTGTATCCGGACGCATTGGCAGCGTATCCTGAGAGGAATCATAGTACACTCTCTCGCTGTAGTATTGCATCAGTACTTCCGTATCGGTTGCTGCAACTGCGTCCTTTCGCTTGTCTGCACTCCGGTAATCATACGTATCATAAGCGTTTACAGCTGCTCTCAGATTTACCGGTGAGCATACCTTGTATAAATTTCCGGAAATGTCGTTGTCCGTGATAAACTGGTACGCGTTCACTCTGCTGGAAACATAGGAATAGTTGTTCAGGTAATTTTCCAGCAGGTCTTCGTCTTCCACGCCGTTGATCACATCGTCCGGCTCTGCATAAGTAAAGGTCTTGATGCAGAAATTGTACAGACTGCCATTCCGAATCGCAGCGTCCTTTTCCCGCTTTTCTGCCAGTTCCGCTGCAGTCATTGCCTTTTCGGTATCGTTTTCCTCCCTGGCAAAGATCTGTACCACATACCGCTGTGTGGAATCGTCATAGTAGACTTCGGTATCATAGAGTGCCTTCTGATCTGCCAGATTGGTAATGGCATCTTTGTTGTACAGTTCCCAGTTCAGAGGCTTGTCATTCTTGGTGTTGTCCGTGGTATAACGGGAGCCGTCTGCCGCAACCGGAACAATGCCATAGGGCAGAATGTTCGTGATGACTGGCAGAGAAAGCGAGCCCTTCTGACCGCCGTCTGTACCATAGCTGTGCAGCGTCTTTTCATGGTTATAGCCGCGTATGCCGACACTGCCGCTGTAGCCGTACTGGTCCCAGTAATAATTGTTCTCCACATGAACATTGATCCAGTTGACTTCACCCTGTGTTTCGGTGTAGTACTGCTCTACGTTTTTGCCGTACATCTCAGTTTCATTGTTGCCGACAGTTTCGCTGATGGTTGTCCAGCTGCGTACCAGAGGTTTCCGCAGCACGGCTCTGGTGCCGGTTTCCGCGTAGAACATGGTCTTGCCGCTGCTGTAACGGTCAATGCTGTCATTGCTGGTAAAGCGATAGCCGCTGCCGTCTGCTACGACTTCCTTGTTCTGGATATTGTAGCCGTTGACAGAGGGCATATTCGGAGAAGATGCCAGGTATTTCAGACTTCCAAGCTGCCCGTCACCGGTATAGCCGTACCAATACAGCGGGCTCCAGAGGTAGTCCATGCCGTACAGCTGGTTGTGCTTTGTCAGCACCTTGGTGGAACCGTCCCAGTGGTCGATGTCATAGATCTGGTAATACAGGTGATTCTGGCTGTTACCTTCCACATAAGGCTGCGTGAGAACACGGTCGTACCATGTGCCGCTTGCCGTATCGGTGTATACTCTCGCCGGAAGCGTTACACGTGTGATATACCCAAAATCACTGCCTCTGCCATACCACTTTTTCAGCGGCTGCTTTACTGTGATCTTTACCACATACGGTGTATACTCGTCTGCGGTATAGTATCCGTCAGCACCGTCTGTGAGATCTGCATTCTGTGCTGCGTCCCGCATTGCCTTCGGTGCCAGATACTGCGGATTTTGATCGTCCGGTTTCTGAATGATCTCTGCGGTGACATTTGCAGCATCGATCTGAGCGAATGTATTTGCCTTCGTGTCGCCGGTGTTGGCATAAGCCAGTATCTGAGAAACGTCCAAACTGCCGTCCGCGTTCATCACCGGCTTCATGCCATAGGCATAGGTATACAGGAATGTCACACCGTCCAGATCCCAGTCACCGTAGTTATACGCCTGAAGCTGTACCTTGACATCTTCATCATATTCCAGTGCAGCTGCACCAGACCGGTCTGTTACTGTGTGTACACTATTATGATAGGTGTCTAATCCATCCCAGTCCGAATATGTTCCAAAATACGGGGAATTCGGATCGCAAAGCACATTTTCCGTGTGGTCGCCGTTCGTCTTTTCATATTGGATATTGCTGGTTACAAATTCCGAACTGGTGGCAAGCCATGCCTTTTGCAGGTGCAGGCGTGTTTCACTCCACACAACAGGTGTATCCTTTGCCGAATCCAAATCTGCCCAGTCTGCATGATTCTTGTTCCGCTTGCCCATTGCCAGCTGGAACCAATCTCGGTTTGCACCGCCTGCCATGTACTTCACGGTCTGGGGCAGCTGCTGGAGCTGGTCAGCCATTTCGATCGTGGAATTGGCAGTATATTTCACCGTCTGCATATTCTTTGCAGTCTGTGAATCCTCGTCCAACAGCGTGTTGTTCTGTCCGCTGATGCTGCCGCTTGTAGTGGAAGAACCCGGAATGTGGGTAATGGTCTGATCCAGAAATTCCCACATATCCACCTGTGTATTCTTATCCGCACTGAAGCCAATATCGTGCATCAGATAGTCCATATCCATCTGGATACTGCTGTTCTGCACCTGCTTGAAATTACTCCAGACGTTTCCGGTATCAGTGAATCCGCCGGTCAGCATCGGATAAAGTTTGCCGTTCGTAGAGGAACTATAATAATTATGATAAATACTGTTCTGATAATACTCACCAATGCGGGGGAAATATGCCGGGTGTAGCCCGTCACCGCCTGCAACAGATGCGGCGGTATCGTCTGCATAGGTGGACGCAGTGTACACCATAGGCAGGTCTTCTTCCCGAATGGTCGCCGAGTAGCAGAACTCGATCTGTTCTCCCGGCTGCAAAACGAAGTCCGCATCGGGAGCATCTTTGTAACGCAGCCGCAGTTCGTATACCGTAAAGGAAATCTGATATGTGGAGTTTTCGTCCGGCTTCAAATCTGCAAATGCCTTTTGTGTTGCATTTTCAGAATTGAACCCGTCTGTATAGGTCATCTTTCCGCCATAGTCATACCCATTTTGTGCGGTTTTGGCTGCCAGATACAATTCTATATTGCTCAGATCTTTCTCGCTGCCGTCCGCATTCAGCAAACGCAAATTGGGTATGCTGTCGCCGACCCCATACGAATCGTACAAAGTCTTGGCAAAATATTCCGGTACCTTATCATAGATCACCGGATTGATGAGCCTGCCCTCCTCACCTGCCTGTTTTCCGCTGCTCAGTGCGGCCAGGTTGTTTTTCAGTGTTACCTTCTGCCAAACAGTATCGCCCGGACGATAGCTTGTTTTCTGTGCTTTCTTTTCCTCATACGCTGCCACAGCATCGCTCTCGGAAGAAAATGTCTGGGTGTGGAACGATGCAATGGGGTTTTCCCGATAAACCTTAGGATTCAGGACTTTGGTGTCTGTCAGGTATGCCGTGTGCTCTGTCGGTGTTTTGGCAGATGCTACACTGCTGCCGCTTTCAGTCACCGTCACTGCATTTTCGTTTTCACTGTGAATGTGCTCATAGGTGTTGGTGGCTGTGAAATACTGAGTATAGGTATCTGCTTTCACGCCTGTGCCGTCTGTGACATCCTGGTATCTGCCGACACCGGTCAGAGTCACATTTTGCAGAGCCGCTTTTGCCTTGGAAGTACCACTGTACGCAGTGGTCGTATCAAAGCCCTTGAGATCGTAGTACACCCAGCGAACGCCCACAACATTCGGCAGATCTGCATTTGTCATTTTTTCTTCTGCCGCCTGATCTTCGGTACGGGATGGGTCATATGCATAGGATTTCCAGGTCACCTTTACGCCGTTTTCGTCCGTCTTGAATGCAATGTTTTCATCCTCTGCAAACCGTGGGTTCGTACTCGGCTCTGCAACGGCATAAAGCACTTCCACTCTGCCGAACTTGTCTGCTTCTTCTGAAACCGTATAAGGGCTTGTCAGCTCGAAGCCGCGGTAGAACATATCGCCGCTGTCCTTGGAACGCTTTTCCAGGAAAGAAACGTCTACCGTGTAGGTATCGCAATGGTGACCGGTTTCATTATACAGATCACTGATGGTCAGCGTTGCACCCTTGCCGTCATAATTCTGCTTGATGTCGTTTACCTGATAGGAAAGCGTTACCGGTGCAGCAGACTGATAGGTCAATTCGTTCTGCACGTGTGCATAATACTGTGTCTGCTTGTCTGCATCTGCCTTGGTATACCGGTAGTAATAAGACACGCCTGCACGGTCGGTCGTCGTCTTGATCCAGTAGTATCTTCTGTCTGCATTCGGCAGATGTGTTGAACTGGTGGTGTCATAGATCGCATACTGCGGATAGCCGTGCTTGGGGGCAGCATGAATTTTGAGATCCGGCGTGCCGACAGTGACAGCATCATAGCTGCCGTCGTTTTCCGTCAGCTGTGTGGTCACACGCAGGTAAACCGTTTCACCCGGCTTGATCTGGTCATCGGATTTTGCACCCTTGCCCAGTTCTGCCACCAGCCGCCGGTATGCAGTTTCTGCCGGCTCTGCTTCTGCTGCTGCAAGCAGGGCATACTTGACACCCTGTGCCGCTTCGATCGTCGTGCCGCCGTCTGACAAAGCAGCGTGAATATCCGCAGCCGGAATATTCTCCGCAGCATCTTCCGTTGTCAGCACTTTTCCGTCTGCATCTACAACGTCCCAGCGAACGATTCGCTGTCCTTTTGGAACAGAGAAGTCCACTGTGGTATGTTCCAGCGGAATCAGTGCATCGTTCGGCGTGTTCACCCGAATGGTATACTCTACATAATCATACGGCATCAGGTGCAGATAGTCTACCTCATCGATGTTTCTGGTCTTGGAATCCTGATCGTACATCTTTGTGCGGGTGACTTCCGCATTCAGCATACCCGTCAGATTCTTGACTGTATAGTCTGCCTCTTTCTTGCTGCCCTTTGCAGAACCGTCCGTATTCTTATAAATATAGGTATTGGCATTGGGGTCAATGGAGGTAAAGACTGCCGAAAGCTGGTTGGTGGTTATCTGCTCCGAATAGCTGTTGGGATCCTTTCCAAAGGTCGGTGTGGAATTGGCATTCCACTCGTCACCGGTGAAATCGTCCGGTGTCCGGTCGACATAAACGCCGTCATACAGGAATGCACTGGTGTTCTTGGTATGATCCGCCGACAGGTATTCCCCGTCACACAGCACAGTTCTGCTGTCATTTCGGTCTGCCTTTTTCGCCTTGAAGTCCAGCTGGAAGCTGTTGACATATGCCTTGACATAGGTTTTCTGATTAGTCGTATTGGTATAGGTTCCGAGAACGCCGGAATCTGCCTGATACAGCTGCCGCAGAATCTGTTCCACATCAACGGTATAGACTTTCTCGCCCTGTACGGTTTCCGTTGTGCTGACATGCACCACATAGATGCCGTCTGCCATGCCGTCTACGCCGGAGCCTTTTACCACATTCACCGGAACGTTCGTGCTGCCCACTTGGAGTGTCAGATTTGCCACGCCGAACCAGTTGTCGTCCAAAAGGAATTTCGGCAGGTAGATATGCTCCAGCCGGTAGCGGCTGTCCATGGTGTTGGTGGTAGCCGCACTGTCAATACGTGCAGCCGCCTCCTGCCCGGTCGCATTCTGCTTGTCCTGATTGAACAGCTTCACGCGGAACAAGCCGCGGTTCGGTGTGTTGTTGTCGCTCTGGCTGTAATCATAGTACAGCTTTTCCGATACGCTGCCATTCTCCGTTTGCAGCTGATACCCTGCCCGAAAATCGATCAGGTAGCCCATGATTATCGCATTGTCCGACTGCTTGTAGATTTCCTTGTCCGGTTTATAATCTGTGGAAACACTGGTTCGAGCAGTGTTCTTTCCGTACATGTCATCGTCTGTCTTGTTGATCGCATACGGCTTGCCCTGCACCAGAATATCCCATGTATTGGTATTGTGATAATCTGCCTTTTCCTTGTCGGTCAGTTCCGCAGAATAGTCCCCTGTACCCGGAATATCGTACATGGTCATGCTGTAGTCTGTCACAAAAGTATCTTCGCCCAGAACCACAACATATTTCCCGCCGTCCTTTTTTACGGCATAGGTCGGTTCGATCTGCGGCTGGTTTGCTCCGGTGTCCGCATCGTCTGCGTTTTCCTCGGTGCTGCCGCCTGCATTGTCCCCGTTATCTGTGCTGTCCTGCTGTTTCGGTGTGTACTCGAAATAAATGTTCCAGTCATCGGTTTCGCCGTACATCTGTTTCAGTTCAGACACCGGAACAGAAATGGTCTGTGCCGTTCCGACAACGTCATTGTTCGTGTTCTTCGCATTTATGGTGAACACAATGCTGTCGTCATCTCGGAAATACTGATAGATCTCTTTCTTGATCTGAAGTCCGGTAGTCAGAAAGCCCTTGTATTCGTAGTCATCATCAGGGCGAATCTGCGGCAGGCTGTCGGACAGCACAACCTTGTCCGTGAAGGACAGCTTATTCACCCAGTCATACTGATCGGTACGGAAGTACGGGCTGTTCATTGCCCAATGGTAAACATTGTTATCCGGTGCAAAGTGACCCACACCGTCCCAAGTCGTGTTGACGCGAGATGTAGGAATGGTGCTTTCTTTGGTGTTGCCCTTCCGATAAAAACGGATCGCGAAGCTGTTGTCCTTTCCGAATTCTGCATTGCGGTTTTCCGCTGTAGCGGGGGTTTCACCGACACCCTTTTGCACATTGTCCTCATCGTTGACGATATGCACACGTGTGCTGGACTGCAAATGCTTTGCGGTATAGTCGAATATCTCATAAGTCCAATAGTGCCCGCAATAATAGTCATGGTGATTGGTCCAGGCATAATACTGATCTGTGAAAGACCATTCCGACTTTTCCTTTTTTGCACCGGAATCTGTACGCACCATACTTCTGCCGTCAGTGGTGTTGCCCACGGTCACATCTGCGTGTGCTGTGGCAATCGCCTCGTCCATGCGGTAGAAACGTCCAGTAACTTCAAACATTCCCTGTGTGGAAGAATCCGTCTGATCGTACCAGATGCCATAGTCCGGCGACTTTGCCGTTTTGCCGTCATTGTTGACAGTCTGATAGCGGTTGATGTCAATGGTCACAACGACCTGTGTCACCGGATTTTCCGGCTTCTTTCCGTCATAACTCTCCGGCTTCTTATAATAGTTGGCATCGTCCGCGGAGAACATGTCCGCATCGCTGCCCAGCAGATTCAGCCGTGCAAAGCTTCCGTATACATTGCTCTCGTTGGCTTCATAGAGAATTTCCTGTCCGGAACGTTTACGCTTGGTGCCGTCTGCATAGATCGCTGTAACCGACTGAACATAGTCCTTGGCACGAGGATCAATTTTCAGATAGTACGCATCGAATGTGTTCGACGGCAGGTCTAATGTAATATCCACAGTGGCCGCCGTATTCAAAGACGCATTGCGAACGTAGTCATACGACTGGTGCTCCTGTCCGGCAAGAGTTGGCTTTGCCTTTGGCAGGTTGTTTCCTGTATTCAGATACTGGCGGAAATCCACGGCAAAGGAACCAATGGACTTATAGCCAATCTCCAATTCCGAATTGTCAGCACTATCTCCCCACACTCCATTTTCAGAGAACAGATAACCGTCTGCGCCGTGTATATGCTTATCGCTTCTCCAGGAGCAAGTCGTCATATTTTCTGTGGGCTGGGCATACTTCTTTCGCAAATGTTCCACGGCACTGGCTGCTGCGGTGTACTTCTTATCTCCGGCACTGGCATCTTTATAGAATGCCATAACAGTGGTGTCGAAATACATCTTGGAAACATAGATCGCCGTGGTGTCTTTCTTCGTTACAATATACTTGTCCTTATCGTATGCTTCTGTGATATAGCCCTTGGATTCCCGAAAGCCGTCCAGATAGTTATGTGTATCTACTTCCAGCGTATCGGTCTTTCCGAACAGCGAATCGTCATAGCCGTCAAATTCAATATACCGCTTTTCCGATGCGGATTTGTCCACCAGCTTTACCAGTCTGCCGTTCAGTTCCACCTGTGTCAGGTTCTCGATGCCGAACGCTGGGAACAGCCGCGTGCCTGTATCTCTGGTAAATGTCAGTGCACCGTCTGTATATGTATAAATGGTATCCGGTGCATCTTCCGTATAAAAACCGGTAACCTTTCCGGCTTCGTCTGTTTCCGGCAGCAGGGTTACGGTTTTCTCCTGATCGTCCGCATCTTTACCAGTCAGAATGATATTGTCAAATTTGCCGAACTGATCGATCAGATCCTGATAAATTCGCAGTTCCGTGGTATGGAAACCAGTTCGTGCTTCTCCCTGCTTTTCATAGGGAACCTTGGCAATGATCTGGGTATCGTCCAGTACCGAGATGGTTTCATTGGCAAATTCCGCACGCAGCAGAAAGTCACGGTCATACGGAACGCCGAAAATGGTTTCATTTCCGTCCGTGTTGCCCGATGCCGCACGTGTGGATTCTTTCTGATCGTTATAGTAAATATGGGTGTTGACGCTGAGCCCCGGGCGGTCTACATGGAATGCCACAGATGCGGATTTTGCCTGATTTTGCATCAGTTCATGCTGCGGTGTCACCGTCATTTTCGCAGTCAGATCGTCAAACCAGTCACTTGTGCCGTAAATACGCAGTTCCGGTGCATTGCCCTGCTCCGCAGAAAGGTCGCGTTCCAGATCGGCATAGGCGATTTCGATATTTGCAAGGTATACGCCATGTGCTTTCCAATCGGACAGGTCTACTTCCAGTTCCCCTGCCGCATTCTTATGCTTTTCCAGTTCTTCCAGAGAAACGGTCTTCACCTGTGCCGGGCCGGAAACACCGTCCGGCAGGAATGCTGTCAGCTTAATGCTTTCGATTTTGCCGCTTTTGGCATAGTTGGAGGAAATCGTCACCTTGTCTGACAGATAGCCCTTTACGATTTTCGCATTGTCCTTTTCCGTTTTCACGCCTACGCTCTGGAGATCAACAGAAATCAGCGACTTCCCCGCCTTGGAATAGCAGTCAGAAGTTTCTTTGTTCTCCAGCAGGAAACCGTAGTACAGATCATTTGCCTTATTCGGCACTGTCAGGCTCTTGTTGCTGGTCTGGTTCGTTTCCGGACGATTGGCAGAGGGCGTAATGACAAGGTTGGTCTTTGCCACCTGCATAGTCGCCTTCGAAGCCGTCTTAGATGCCTCGTTGATGCTGCCAATTACCTCGAATCTCGCCGATGCTTTCAGATCACCGACCCAATCTGTCGAGCCGTACAGCTTCAGATTCATCTCCTTGAGATTGTCCAGATCTGTATTTCCGTAGATGCGTGAGAAAATGATCCGCACGCTCCGCAGACGCTGAATGGTATCCGGAACGGTATACGTAACATTGCCGTCTGCATCTGCGGTCAGAGCATCAGAACCGACCGTCAGACTGGGCACAATATTTGCCTCGGTGTCTGCGGTATAAGTTGTATTATTCCAGTCGAAAAGTTCAATTTTTTCGATGGCAGCCGCCCGTCCGTCGCCGATGCCGTTCAGGACGATTTTTCGGGTGTCAAAGCCCTCTATGTCTTTCAGACAGTCTGTCGGTGCATTGCCGACACTGTCCATATTAACTTGCAGCAGTGCATGAGAACTGGTAGAACGGGAATTGTTGGTCAGCAGGAACTGATACCACGTCTGTTCCGTTTCGCTGCGGTTCGGCACAGCCAGTGTCGGATAAACGGGATACGCTATTCCGTTTTTATCATACCGGACAGACTGCACCGCAGAGGCTTCTGTGCCGTCCTTGCGAATCGCATGTACGCTCGCTTTCAGCTCCGGCAGCACCTTGGACACGTTCAGTGTGACGGTATCCTCCACCGTTTGATCCAATGCGGTCTGGTCATGTTCGCCGAAGCTGTATGCCGTTTTCAGCACGCCATGCGGAGTGATGTCCCTTTCTGTGGTAGGCGTTCCGTGAATCTGCACATAGCAGTTCCCGTCATCTGCTGCATCGGCAAGCGGAATGCTGTCGCTGATACGCTGAAAATACACGGTCATGCCGGTGAGATAGGTCAGTGTGTTCCACGCAGACTTTGCAATTACCACATTGCCGTTTGCATCAGGACCGTAATTCTCCAGATCGTCCAGCGTAATATCCGAATCGACCAGTGTCCCGCGATTTGTTGCCTTGCCGTGCAGTACGATCTTCTCGATCTTTGCCTTCTTCAGCAGGTTCTCACTGAGCAGGATTTTCGAGGCGACCAGTCCGCCGGCAGTGTAATCCTCATCGGGATACAGACCGGTGATGTCCAGTGTTGCCGGACTGATCTCGGAAATGCTGTCGTTGGAAATCACAAAACGAGCCGCCGCGGTATCGTCATTCAGGGAAACCGTCTGTGGATTGTTTTTCTGCACCAGATCACCGATCACATCTTCATAAACGCCTACGCCGGTGAGTGCCGGTTTCGCCTGTTCTGTGCGGATAACAGCATTTGCCTGTGTGACTTTTTTTGGCTCCGAAACCCACTTGCCCTCGCCGTCCTCCGATGCCGTCGGCGGCTGGTAATAGTGCACTTCGTAAGAGGTGTCGATCTTGTTGTCATATGTCCACAGGTGCGGAAATGCACCACGCATGGTAATCAAACCGTTGAACTCGGTATAGCGTGGGATCTCCTCCCGAAATACAAATTCTACCTCGTTACAGAATGTCAGACCAGTCTGGTTGGTCAGCATGTCGCCGATTTCCAGTGTCCAGTTCTTTTCTTCTGTCACGCCGGCATCGGTATCCTGTTCCAGATGCAGCCCCAGTTCGCCGGCAGTCTTATAGACCACATCGCCGTTTGCATCGGTAAAGCCAAACCGGATAAACTGGTTGATGTCTGTTCCGTCTACCTTGAACCAGTCTTTCAGCTGAATGTCCGGATAATGCACCGTGTCATTTTTCAGGCAGATCTGAATTTCCCGTAAGTCGAAATCCTCCGGCACGTGGTCTGTCGAGATCGCGTTGAATACCGGAACGTTACCGATACTGTGAAACCCGTCCAGATAGTATTCATCTACTGCACCGATACCCACTGTCTTGTCTGTCACTTCGTTGCCGTCTGCGTCCTTGACATACTTGTGGTGAGTAAAATTCTCCCATGTGTGCGGAGTGAAGTTAGTAGAATCTGAATCCTGTTTCGACCAGTGAATGTTGCTGCCGCCGCCGAATGAAATTGTTGTGGTCAGTCCGGAAGTGTTTTCAAATCCGGTGCTGCTGTTAAAGTTATTCGGATATGGGATCGCAACCATGTATTTTCTGGCAAAATAATGCTTTTCATTAGGATCACTCTGGTTCAGTTCTTTTGCTTTCTTCTCGGAATACAGGGTATGGGACTTGTCCGATACTTCCTTTTGCAGAATAATCGTACCTGTACCGGAATAGCCATATGGGATAGTTTCCGCAGGGATATTCGAAAAATGTTCCAGATCCCACTGGGTTTTCCAGTCCGGTGTATCGGTGACATCATAGACCAGAATGCCGCCCGCATTGGGCTTTCCGATAAACTCATGATGCTGGTAAAAATCAGCCGAAAAATCTTTGTTCTGCGTGTCCGGATCTTCCTTTTCCCAGCAGAGAAGATCTTCGTCCAGAACGCTCCGCATCTTGTCCGCATTGTACTGTGCCTGCAATGTGATCAGATAGTTATCAATTGTACTGTCCAGTTCTTCTGAATCATTCTGCACTGTGACTTCGTACACCATGTAGTTATACTTCTGCCACATGACAGCCTGACTTTTGTCAGTGCTGGCATTATTCAGCTGCACAGTAGGAACGCTTTCAATTTTCGTGCTCCACTCCAAGTTGGAGTTGACAAATGTAACCGTACGCTGGATTTTGGTGCTGGTGTCCAGTTCATCGGTTGACCACTCGCCGCCGATCGGCGTATTGCCGGAATCATACAGCCCGTCATAGGAAAATTTCATTTCCAGTGTTGCCGCAGCATTTTCCGGAATGCTTACTGCATTGCTCGCCGTGTAAAACTGCATGTCAAACTTCGGCGTACAGTTTCCGCTAAGGGAATCATAGGCATTTTTCAGAGTGATTTTTCCGCGGACATAACTGTTGTTTTCCACTATCGCTCCGCTTGCATCATAGACTGTTGTCGCATTGCCGAAAGTGCTCCTGTCGTTCAGCTTTGCTTCCATGCCGATATACTCCCCTGCCTGCTGTTTGGCAAAAGGAATTTCCTCCAAGCTGTTCACCTGTACCAAAACGCCGCTGTCGTCCCAATACAAATACGGCAGCGTCAGTTCCAGATTCTGCCCGCGAACATAGCCTGTGGAAAAATTCGGGACAATATTCACAGTCAGCAGTGTTTGTTGCTGCTTCTGGATCATGTAGAAGCTGCCGACACCGTCATTGGTTTCCGGCGTCAGCGTTGCACCGTTTGAGGTAACGGCTCCGAAACCAACCTGAAATGTGCTGGAATTTCCCAACGCTGCTGCCGCCGCAAAAATCGTTCCCCAATTGCACGAAGTCAGCACCATTACGGCTGCCAGCATGCCATAAATGACACGCTTCCATATACTGATTTGTCGATACATTGCAATTCCTCCTGTCACGTGACACCATTATTTTTGTGTCAGTCATATTCATAAGCCATATTCCTTAGATTTCAGCAATTTAGTTGAATAAAATGGCTAATTTTCTGCTTTGATTTTTATTTTGAATTGTGCTTTTTGCACATTTTTCTGTGGTTTTACGTTTACTTTAAGTATAACACTTTTATGTGAAATTGTCAATGTCTATTGAAGAAAACCGCATTATACCAAACCGGCAGCTGTGCTTTGTGCAACATTCCCTTAAATCTCCTGTGGTAGTTGTTTCAATTTGTTTTTTCTCCCTTTGGATTCTGTTTTGAGAAGCCGCTTTTTTTCCTTCCTGATATTACTAAGACAATGGAGCATGGCAAAATGGGAAGGTTGCAGATGTAAACTTTATATGAATTTTTAAAAAGAAAAACGGCATGCAAAACCGGTTATTTCACCGGATTGTATGCTGCTTAGGGAAAATGATTTTAAGGCAATACCGCACAAAGATTGTGCGACAGATGCATCGTCAAATTTTTCGTCAGATGAAACAAAAAGCGGAGTGAATACTTGATGTATTC
>ENA-ORMN01001060-ORMN01001060.1-human-gut-metagenome-genome-assembly--contig:-NODE-1060-length-29043-cov-4.703774_pt1 | contig 29043 bp, 31 predicted proteins | sample MGYA00242102_ERZ508993 | MGnify/ENA primary metagenome ERZ508993 (study PRJEB26280, sample SAMEA2338770) | human gut metagenome | biome: human gut; feature: human-associated habitat; material: faeces...
TCCGCCGTGTCGCAGAAATTTTTCATGCTCGCCCCGTCCTTCAGACCGAAAGCGAAGATCCGCCCGGGCGCCGCCGCCATAACGTAGCGCATTGCCGCAAGGGCGGAACCGTCAAGCGGCACCCGGATGCGCCGCACGCCCTCCTCGTCGGTATCGGGCAGGGTCGTCGGCTGTCCCTCCCGGCTCCTGCACTTTCCGCAGACCAAATGCCCGTTCATCACGTCCAGGGAAAAATCTCCCTCCTGCCGTCCGCACCGTGCACAGCCGTCAAGCTCCGGCTCCATTCCCTCGGTCCGTGCCGTAAACAGCTCGTACACTGCCTTTATCTGCCGGTACGGTTTCAGCTTTTTTTCAATGGCGTACAGGGTGTTCAGGGTCATCCGGAGGACCTCGGTCGCCTCCACCCCCTCGCCCGTGATCTCACAGGCAAGCTCCGCCACATACGCCGCCAGGGCAAAGCCCTCCAGGTCGGAATTCAAGCCGAAAAAGCTGTCGTTCACCGCCCCGCCGGAAACCCACCTGCGGTCGTTTTTCTCGTAGTATTCAAAGTTGGCATAGGTAAAGGTGCGGCACAGCGGCAGGCACTTGCTCTTCATGGAGCGTGCTCCCTTTGCCGTCATCAGGAGCCTGCCCTCTCCGGCGGTCAGCACGGTCAGAAGCTTGTCGTTCTCCCCGTATGCCTGCTCCCGGAGCACAAGCCCGTCCACGCATTTTCTCATATCCATGCCTCCTTGCACACCCGAATGGGTCTGTCAGTCGTCGTTCCGGTAACCGAAGTTCTGCACCGTGCGTGCGCTCTCCCGCCAGTTTTCCTTGACCTTGACCCAAAGGTTGAGATAGACCTTTACGCCGAGGAGCCTCTCCAGCTCCTGCCGGGCGTTGGTCCCGATCCGCTTGAGAGTCTCTCCTCCCTTTCCGACGATAATGCCCTTGTGCGACGCCTTTTCGCAGAAGATCTCCGCCCGGATCCGCACCATGGTCTTTTCGTCGGTGAATTCCTCAATCACCACCGCAACCCCGTGCGGCACCTCCTCGTCCAGCGCCCGCAAGACCTTTTCCCGGATTACCTCGGCGGCGATCTGCCGCTCTGGCTGATCGGTAATCATATCCTCCGGGAAGAACCATTCGGACTCGGCAAGGAATGCCGAGCACTCCTGCATAACCTCATCGACGTTCTTTCCGCTCCGTGCGGAGATCGGCACTACGGCGGCAAAATCGTGCTTTGCGGCGTAGGTGGCGATCGTCTGCGCCAGCACCTCACGCCGGTAAAGGTCGATCTTATTGAGCACCAGAATCCCCGGGATTCCGCTTGCTTTCAGGTAGGAAATGACATTTTCCTCCACCGGAGAAATCGCCTTTCCGGGGTCGATCACAAGCACGACGGCGTCGGCGTCCCGCATGGAGCTGTCCGCCGTTTTCACCATGAATTCTCCCAGGCTGTTCTTCGGGCGGTGAATACCGGGCGTGTCCATAAAGACGTACTGGTCCTCCCCCCTCGTCTCAATGCCCAGAATCCGGTTGCGGGTGGTCTGGGGCTTTGAGGAAACGATTGCCACCTTTTCGCCGAGAATGGCGTTCAGCAGAGTGGATTTTCCTACGTTCGGACGTCCCACGATGGCGATGAATGCAGTTCTTTTCATTTGTTTTCTTCCTCTTTGTCTGTCTTGTCTTTTTCTTCCCGGCGCTCGTCCACGCCCAGCCCCATTTTCTCCAGGATCTCCCGCTGACGGCGGCGCATATCCAGCTCTTCCTCTCCGCCGTTCACATGGTCGTAGCCGAGCAGGTGAAGCATGGAGTGCACGCAAAGAAACGCCGCCTCCCGCTCAAAGCTGTGTCCGTATTCCTCTGCCTGTGCCGCCGTACGCTCCAGAGAGATCACGATGTCGCCAAGGGCGACCTGCGGCTCGTCGGCAGGCGGTTCCTCCCCGCCCTCAAAATCCAGAAGCGGGAAAGACAGCACGTCGGTGGGACGGTCGATTCCCCGGTAGCTCTCGTTGAGCTTCCGGATCCCCTCGTCGTCGGTAAAAGTCAGCGACACCTGGCAGGCGTTTTCAAAGCCCTCATAGGCAAGCGACGCCTCCACCGCCCGGCGCATCAGAAGCTTGAGCCGGTAGGTCACCGGAAGCTTGTCCTGATCGTTCATAAAGTAAATCATCGGTTTGTGTTTCATTTGTTTTCCCCTTTTCTGCTCTTTCCGCCCATCCGGTCGTCCGTGCGCCCGGCAGAGCGTTCCGCCGTCTTTTTCTCGTATTTTTCGTAGGCTTCGATAATTTTCTGCACCAGTTTATGCCGCACCACGTCCCGGTTGGTAAAGGCGTGAACGGCAATGTCGTCCACTCCCTCCAGAATCCGGACCGCCATGTACAGCCCGCTTTTCTGCCCCGTCGGCAGGTCGGTCTGGGTCAGGTCGCCGGTAACCACCGCCTTGGAATTGCTTCCGAGACGGGTCAGAAACATCTTCATCTGCTCGGGCGTGGCGTTCTGCGCCTCGTCCAGAATGATAAAGCTGTCGTCAAGCGTGCGCCCCCGCATATAAGCAAGCGGTGCGATCTCGATGATCCCCTTTTCCAGCTGACGCTGATAGTTTTCCGGTCCCATCATCTCGTACAGAGCATCGTACAGCGGGCGGAGGTAGGGGTCGATCTTGCTTTGCAGGTCGCCCGGCAAAAAGCCGAGCTTCTCCCCCGCCTCAATGGCGGGACGGGTCAGAATAATGCGGCTGACCTGCTTATCCCGGAGGGCACGCACCGCCATTGCCACCGCCAGAAAGGTCTTTCCGGTTCCGGCGGGACCGATGCCGAACACCACCGTATTCTTTTCAATGGCGTCCACGTACCGGCGCTGTCCCACCGTCTTTGCCTTGATCGGCTTGCCCCGGGTGGTGATGCAGATACAGTCCTGCTCCAACCCCGAAAGTTCCTCGCCTCTGCCGTCCCGGATCATATCCACCACGTATCCCACCTGTTGCTCGGTAACAAATTCATTATAGCGTGCCATATCCTTGAGGTACCGCACGGCTTCCGCCGCCATACGGACGCCCTCCGCATCCTCGCCGCTCACCGTCACGGCGTCCGAATCCTCCCCGGCACGGTTCTGGATCCGGACGCCGAACGCATCCTCCAGCGTCCTCACGTTGACGTCAAAACTTCCGAACAGCCTTGCGGTCAGCTCCGAATTTTCAATTTTTACGGTTTTCTGTTCCATCCACGTCCCTCCTGTCAGTCAGGGTATTCCGTCAATTTTAATCTCCTGCACCAGCGCAATGTTCTCGATGCATTCCACCCGGCAGTTCAGGCGGTAGCTTTCATCGCCCAGCTCCCCGGTCAGCACCTTTTTCAGCAGAACGGCGTCGGGAATCTCCTCCGCCATCCGGCACCGGAGCACGTACAGCGCACGCTCAACGGCGGCGCCCTCCGGGAGCACCGACTCCTGTTCCTCGTATTCCGGCGTATATTCGCACCGGATCCCCACCGGCAGGCGGACGCCCCCCGGCGAGCGGAAATATTCTACTGTATTTATTGTATCACAAGTTGTATAGGAATTTCCACTGTTTCCCGAAAATTTTCCGAAAATTTTTCCCGGAATCCGCAATTCTTTTCCGAAAAACAGCAGATAGCACCGCACTTCCCCCTCTCCGACCCGCACTTTCCGGGTCTCCCGGAGGGGAATCTCCACCTCAAACGTATGTTCCGTGCGGGCGTAGACCCTGCCGCAGGCGGCGGTGTAGCGGAAAGAAGAGTCCTCGTCGCCGTATACGCCGCTGACCAGAAGCTCTCCCTGACTCACCGCTTCCCCCACCTCGGTCACGATATTGCCCCGCACGTCCTCAAACCACTCGATCGTGCCGTTCCGGGCGGCAACCAGATTGGACGCCGTGTATTCCGGCTCCTCCGGTATCGCCTGCCGCTCTCTCAGCTCCACGTTCGCCACCGTGCCGATGATGTTGACGCTGATCCAGGAAATGTCGTCCGAGGCAATAAGCACCCGGTTTTCCAGCGCATTGACGTCCAGAAGCCGCTTCTTCTGCCCGACCTCAAGCCCGCACTCTTTCAGCTGGGAAAGCACCTGAGCGTCACTCAGCGCCCGGTTCCCCTCAATCCGGATATCCCACACGACCCGCCCCGAGAAAAAGACCACGGCGGCAAAGAGCAGAATCCCCACGAAAATGCCGTACCGGTGGCGGTAGCGGAACAGAAGCCCCGGCAGTCCGTATTCCCGCTCCGACACCACGGCGATTCCCCGTGCCGCACACGCCTGCTGCATCCGCCGTGCCATGGGAAGCGAGCAGGAGAAGCAGGCGTACTCCCCGCAGAACTCAAAATCCCGGTAAACCAGTCCTTCCACCCGGCAGAGGTTCATCAGCTCCCCCGCCGCACTCCGGCTGATGCGCAAAACCCGGTATCCGAACAAAAACGTAAACGGTCGGATCATGCCTTTTCCTCCTCAAATTCCACCTTGTCGATCCGCCCCTCGATTCCCACCGCTCCCACGCAGTAGGAAATACACACCAGCCGCTTGCCCGTCACGCAGACGGCGCCGCCGTGAATGGCGATCCGTATCATCTCCGGGGTGTAGCAGAGAATACGGCCGCCGCCCCGCAATTTCAGAAGCCCCCTGCCCCGTATCTCGATCAGACCGGAGGTGGGAAGAATGTCCGGCGGAATGTCAAGCGTCCGGCACAGCCGCTCGGACAGCGGGATCTTTTCCTCTTCCTGCTTTTCTTTCTTTTTCATCTCTTACCTCCAGACCATATTGCGCAAAAGCATATTTTTCCATCGCTTCCCGTAAACTGTATCATGATCTTCTATCCCATTTTATGCCGCCGGAGGTCCTCCCATGCCCAAACCGCAACTGTTTTCCGCCCGCCGCCTCCCCACCCCCGGGGAATGTGCGTTCGGCTTTATGAGCATTTTCTGTCTTGCCTGCATCCTGCGTAACTCCGAGGTGGCGATTGCCGGCATGACCCGGGGGCTGAAGCTGTGCGTGTCCACCGTCATCCCCTCGCTTTTTCCTTTCATGGTGCTCTCCGAGCTGATCGTCTCCAGCGGCGCCGTCGTCCCGGTGGGAAAACTGCTTTCCCGCCCCTTCCGGTGGCTTTTCGGCATCCGGGGAGAGGGGAGCGTTGCCGTGCTTCTGGGAGCGCTGTGCGGCTTTCCGGTCGGGGCAAAATCCGCCGTCAGCCTGTACCACAGCGGCAGGCTGGACCGCCGGGAGCTGTCCCATTTGCTGACCTTTTGCAACAATCCCAGCTCCGCCTTTCTCATCAGCGCCGTCGGCACCTCCCTGTTCGGCTGTCACGCATTCGGCATCCTGCTCTATGCGGTCACTCTGATCTCCGCACTGCTCTGCGGCATCGTGTCCGGGCTGTTCTTCCGACACAGCGCAAAAAAAACAGGCGCCAACCGTGCGCCAAAGAAAACCTGCCCTCCGCCCGTCCGGGAAAAAGAGCGCCACGGCGTGGAGAGCTTTACCACCGCCGTCAGCGATTCGGCGGTCGCCATGCTTTCGGTCTGCGCCTTCGTCGTCTTTTTCTCGGTGCTGACCCAGACCCTTACCCTCATCCTGTCAGGCGTCCACCTTTCCCCCACCATTTCCGCTCTCCTCTGCGGCATCGCAGAAATGACCGGCGGCGTGTCCATGTCCGCCGCACTGCCCACCCGGACGGGAATCTTCCTGTGCGCCGGGCTTGTCGGGTGGTCGGGCATCTCGGTGCATTGCCAGATCATGAGTATCTGCCGGGGATGCGGCATCTCGTTTTTCCCGTATGCAGTGGCAAAATTCGCCCAGGGACTTCTCAACGTCCTGCTCCTGAAGCTCACCCTGCTTCTCTTCCGCCCCAATCTCATATTTGACGGCGCCGGCGTGTCGGACACGTGGGAAACCGCCCCCTCCGCCTTTTCCTGGCTCGCTGCCGTCCTTTTTCTCCTGACCCTCGTCCTCCTGCTCCTCCGGAAAAAGCGCCCGCACCGGGCGTAAACACACAACCGAAAAAAGCAGAAAAACGACAAAAACGGCGGATAACCGCAAAAAACAACCGTAAATTCGCCTACCGTCAAGACTTTTTCAATAAATTTCAAGAATTTCAGGAAATGGGGTTGACACCGGATAAAATCTGTGGTATAATAACAAATGCGAACCGAGAAAAGGAACGCTCAGACAGGCGAGTTGCCGGTGTGGCGGAACTGGCAGACGCCCGGGACTTAAAATCCCGTGATGCGAAAGCATCGTACCGGTTCGACCCCGGTCACCGGCACCATCCGGTCTGACCTGAAATTTCATATCGCGGAGTAGAGCAGCTTGGTAGCTCGTCGGGCTCATAACCCGGAGGTCGTGAGGTTCAAATCCCACCTCCGCAACCAAAACTGATACGGTAATTGATACAATGTATTGATTACCGTATCTTCTTTTTTTACCCCGATTTCATGCAAAAATATAAGAAAACGCCCTCAAAATGTACGATTTAAGGCATCTTGGGGGCATTTTTGCCTTGTTCGGTTGTCATTGTTGGGGATTACACGGAGTTCGGAGCAAATATGAGCATTTCTCCGCGCTTCTGCTCAGGGGCTACCGTTTCAATCGTTTCAATGTTATTTAACTTTGCAGCTTGAATTTATATGAGATTTGTGATATAATTTTGGCGGATATGATTTGCTTCGATTGGTTGAGTTTCTTTTCTTAGCAAATTATCCCTACTGCAGAAGCGACGTTGTTGCATGAAATTTTGTTGATTGATATTGCTCATTATTCAGCAAAAAGACTTAAAAAGGACTCTCGGTAGTCGGTTATTTCGTTTGCAAGCATTTGATTATTCTGCAGAGAGAGGAGGTAATAACTATGGCACAAAAGAAAGGTGTGTCTGGAAAGACTCACACTAAACAACAGTTAAACGATTACGCAAATCAACACAATCCAAATAATAAAGCATATAAAGCTAGTGTTAGCAATAAGCAAAAAAGCACTAAAAAGAACAGCAATAGAGATATTGGCGATATTGCAACCTTGGATTGGATGTGCTACAGCAAAGGTTCTTATGAGTTTGATTGATTAAAGAACAGCACCCGGAGACTGGCTTATAACCACATCTCCGGGTACTGTTTTTCTGTTATTCCTGTGTGGCATCGAGCATTAGTTTTACTCCGAACCTAAATCCGTATTCGAAAACCTCGGCTTCGGCAAGACTATCAAACTCTTTTCTGTTGTCCATGAACTTTTCATACAGTTCCTTCTGCTCCGCCGTCATAGTAGCTTCCAAGGCTTCTCGGTGCCGTGCTATGTAACCGAGCAGTTCCTTGAATTTAGGTTTGCTGAAAATTTCGTCCTCTTGAGGGACAATGTTGCCGTACCACAGTTCTTTTATCATATTCGCCATATTGCGTACCTCCTTGTAGCACGACATATTACCATAGAGTTCAGCACAAGTCCAGGGGTTACGAAAGAGTTATCATAACAGACAAAAATTCCTTAAAAACAGTATTACTGGGGTTGACAAACCTTTGTTTTTGTGATATAATTGTTCTATGTAATATAACACATAACAAGGAGGAAAAAATGCCGAAAAAGAACTTCGATAACAAGAAGGCGCAGAAGCAACGGCTTGGCACAATGTTGACCCTTTGTCGCGGCAAAAGAAGCCTTCGTGAAATTGCTCGTGCAATTGGAATTCCCGCTTCAAATCTTAGTTATATAGAAAAAGGGGTCAACGCCCCCAGCCCCGAAGTATATGAAAAAATTATAGTCGAATTGAATCCCTCCGAAAAAGAGCAACAAGAAATGGATGTTTTATATAGTCACATTAGAGGCTTGCCGCCGCCGGATGTATGTGAAATCCTTGTAACCAACAATGAGCTGAGCAAATCACTTCGCTTGCTCGGGAATAAACGTATTTCCAACGATATGCTCGTACAAATCAACAAATTGTTCGCATCGCTTTGATTGAAGAGAAATCACATGAAAACATATTATTTGAAAATCAGAGAAAAATTCATCGGCGAAATAAAAGCCGGAACTAAAAAGCATGAATACAGATTGGCATCCCCGGACAGAACACAGGTCAAAGTGGGCGATTTGTTGGTTTTGATTTCCAATCAAGACAAATCAGTATTTGTAAAAACAACCGTAAAAGGTATAAGAGTTTTCCCCGGTTGGAGAGAAGCTTTGGAAGACAATTGGCAGCAAGATTTTCAAAACTTGTACTCCACAATTGATGAAGCATTGCGGGAGTGTTATAAGTTTTATCCCAAAGACGAAGTTGATACTTATGGTATCATCGTTTACGATATTGAGCCGCTCAAAACAGATATATTACAGTCCAGCATCCTCATCGATACCAATATCATAATCAAAAGAGAAAGCAGCAACAATGTAACCTTCGAAATAGCCAGCCTGTTTAATTGGTTTACGAAAAAAGGTTCCGCTATCTTTGTTCATGAACGTTCGAAGGATGAACTCTCAACTTACAAAGATGAGTCGGTAAAAAATAGTATGCTGACAAAGCTTAGTTCCTACAACACCCTTCCCGTATTTACTCAGCATCCAGATGATTATTTTGAAGCGGTAGTTTCACATTATGCAAAAGATCAAAACGGGATCATCGACAACGCTTTGTTGCGTGAAGTGTATGACGGTAATGTCGGTATTTTACTGACAGATGACAACCTTATCTTAAGAAAAGCAAAAGAACTGTATATTCGCGACAGAGTGCTTACATCCGCAGAGTTGTTATCTTGGTTTGAAAACTGTGACCCGCGCAATATAGAATATAAAATGCTGGCAGTCACTTTGAGAGAATTCGGTGATATCGATTTGTCATCTTCGTTTTTCGATACTTTGAGAGAGGATTATGAAGGAATCGTTTTTGACAATTGGTTCAAGAAAAAAGCGCGCAACAAGGAAAAAGCGTATGTTTTCAAAAATGAAGCCGGGGTGCTGCAAGGCTTTTTATATCTCAAAGACGAGTATGCCGATGAACCCGATTACCTTAAAGTAACACCGCATCTCACACCCAAACGCCGAATGAAGGTCGGAACATTTAAAATTGAACGCACCGGGTTCCGACTGGGCGAACGCTTCTTGAAAATTATTTTTGATAACGCAAGGATTCGCAAGGTCGATGAAATTTATGTTACTCTTTTTGAAGATAAGCGTGAAGGTGTTAAGCAACTGAAAGCATTGATGGAAGAATGGGGATTCCGTAAATATGGATATAAGCCCAACGGAGAGCTTGTTCTTGTAAAAGCAATGGACACCTATAATGCTCAAGAAACCCCAAAATTCAATTATCCGACTCTCAAGCCCAGCAGCGATTGTTATTTTCTTCCGATATATGCCCAGTATCACACCGACCTGTTTCCCGATATGATATTGAAAAATGAGGATATGCATCTATACGAAGAAAATAAAGCTCATCGATATGCATTGGAAAAAATATACCTTTCAGGTTCATACGATGCACCTGCTAATCCTGGAGATCTATTCGTAGTATACAGAATAGCAGATAGAGATCCCAAAAAGTACAATTCGGTCGTAACCGGCATTGCCATTATCGAAAGTATATCTCAAACACAAACCGTTGATGAGTGTGTGGCTCTATGTAAAAACCGTTCTGTATTCACCGAATCAGAAATTCGAGAAATGCACAAGAACCGCCCGATTGTTATAAAACTTCTCGATTATATGCCCTTTACAACGAAAGTAACATTGGATCAGTTGCGTAAACGTGGAATAATAGACCAATATTCCGGACCCCGCCCATTCAGCAAAATTACGAAAGAACAATTTGACATCATATTTAAATTAGGAACGGAGGTATGATCATTATGAAAAGAAAAATACTGATATCTATAAACCCCGAACACGTACAAAATATTATCGCAGGCATAAAGAAGTATGAATATCGCAAAATTGCAGCCAAGCAAGATATAACATCCATCATAATTTACGAAACAACACCCATCAAAAGAATTGTTGCAGAAGCTGAAATTATTGATGTATTGGAACTTCCACCCGAGGAACTTTGGAATCAAACCAAAAATGAATCGGGTATCAGCAAGGCATTCTTCGATAAATACTTTGATAACAGAACGGTAGCCTATGCATATAAACTCGGAAAAATCAGAGTATATGACACTCCCAAAACATTAATGGATTACGGCGTTAAAGCAGCACCGCAATCATTTGTATATGTGTAATTATGAGGTGTATTTTCTGCGGAAGTGATTCCTCGTCATCAAGTAGCGTTGAACATATTGTTCCAGCATCGTTTGGAAATACTACTATTATTTTACCCAAGGGTGTTGTGTGCGATAAGTGTAATAACTATTTTGCACGAAAGATTGAATCTCCGTTTCTTAATTCCGAGGCGGTTCTCCAATTAAGACAAGAACTTGAGATTCCGAATCGTGATGGGAAAGAGGTAAATCGATTTGCCAATTTGCCCACCAAAAATATAATGCAAATTTCTCAAGATATACATCTTGTAATGTCGCAAGAAGACAAAACCGAGGAAGAAGTCGAGAGAGCTGTATTTGAATATCAAAAATATCTAAAAAGAACAGACGAGATACTTATAAAACCCGACTATAATTTGTCTCGACTTTTAGCGAAAATGGCTATTGAAGCTTTTGCATACAAATGCCTTGATGACGGTGATGTGCTCGACTACATAATTGAGGAAGAGGCATTTAAAAAGATCAGAGAATACGTTCGTTATGGTGGAAGTATCATATGGGAGTACCATGCCCGGAGAATTTACGCACGTAATGAAGCATACAACCGAGATATTACAACACACGTCAATTACGAATTTGATTTTTTGTTTACGTCCAAAGGAAAGGCTTATTTTATAATCGTTATGTATGGCATCGAATATGTTATCAACATAATCGACCCCTGTATATCAGACTATGTCGAATGGTTAAAAAATAATGAGTATAATTGCCCTCTTTATATTTCACTGGAACAACGCAAAAAAGAATTTAATGGTTATTACAAATTTTATAATGCAAACCATACGGAGTAATATACACTATGTCAGATGAATTATTTACGGTTTATGGGAACTCCGAAATTGCTAAGGGCGATGAGAACGCAAGATTTGCCTTTTATGCAAGTATCGGATTCTTTATAGAGGTGGCACAAATGCTTGAATATAATTTACGAAAGCTATTGTGTTATGAGCAGTCTGTGAAAGAAATCGAGAGTGGTGAATTAACAAAGGAACGAGTAACGGAAATCTGTGACAAGTATGATAAATATTATGATGATACATATGCGGACCGGCTCACCCTCGGTGCGTTGGTAAATCGAATAAACAAGAAAAGCTGTTTGTTCGGCGAATTCGCATCCAAATTAACAGAAATCAATCAATATCGAGTTAAAATAGTACATTCAATTTTTCAGAACAATATTGTAAAACCCAACCTTACCGATCCCAATATTGTGCGTGATTATACAAGCAAACGGCTGGTACCGATGACAAACATGACCATCGAAATCAATAAAGCAATCATAAACATTATCGAAGCATACAGCGAAGATTTACATGATTACAAACGGCAGGTTGGTTTGCCAATATCCAAATAAGAAATAACACCTCGACCATGCAATTTTCGTATGAATCGAGGTGTTATTCTTTTACATCCCCCTCACAACCTTATCCCCGGTATTGAACACAAACTCGACCCGCTCTTCGTGATAGATGACTACTTTATCGATAAGCGCCGACCACAATTTTTCGCTGAAGGAGATCGGAAGGTCACTGAGCCAGGAGATCTCGCTCATAAAGCACTCAATTACATCGACCTGGAATGCCCTTTTGACCTTGAGGGAGCGGAGCGTTTTGTACTCCTCATTTAAACGGTCAAAGCGTTCTTCGTAGTCCTCATAGGTTTTTTCGTATTCGGTTGCGGATATCGTACCACCGGCATTCTCTTCGATGAGCTTGTGCATCAATCCCGATATTACCTCACTCTCCCTTTGCAGTTCGGCAAGCTGACTCTCGATGCTTTGCAGATTGCCGAAGCGGTCAATGATGTCGTAGCAAGTAAGGAGCAAGCGGTCACGGTCTTTTGTAATAATACTGACCGCCTCGCAGAAGAGCCGTTTTATAGTTTCCTCATAAATATGCGGTGTGAGGCATTTGTTTTTGCCCTTGAACTTGCCGTTACATTGCCATATCACTCGGCGGTATTTATCGGTAGAATGCCACACCTTGGAGCCGAAAAACTCACCGCAGTCTCCGCACACCAGCTTTGCCGAGAATGGGCTGAGTGAATTGTGATGCTCGCCTCGGCTCTTACGAACAGCCATCTCGTTTTGCACCATCTCCCATTCAGGCGGGTCGATGATTGCGGGGTGGCTGTTTTCGACTCTGTACTGCGGGACCTCGCCTTCGTTGACCTTCATCTTTTTAGTGAGAAAATCCACCGTGAACTTCTTTTGCAAAATAGCGGAGCCTTTATATTTCTCGTTTGTAAGGATACTCTCAATCGTGCTTGTCTGCCACACACTTTTGCCTCTTGGGGTGGGAATGCCGTGGTCAGTCAAATACTTTGCGATGTAGTGAACGGTCTTTCCACTCATAAACATTTTGTATATCAGCTTGACGATTTCGGCTTGCTCCGGCACGATTTCTGGCAGTCCGTTCTCGCCCTTTTTGTAACCGAGAAAAGCCTTATACGGAAGGCTGACCTTTCCGTCTGCAAAGCGTTTACGTTGTCCCCAGGTGACATTCTCGGAGATGGAACGGCTCTCTTCTTGGGCAAGGCTTGACATGATGGTTATCATGACCTCACCCTTGGAATCAAGCGTCCATATGTTTTCCTTTTCAAAGAACACCTCTGTGCCGTGTTCACGGAGTTTGCGAACGGCGGTAAGGCTGTCGACCGTATTCCTCGCAAATCTGCTCACGCTCTTGGTCACGATTAGGTCGATTTTACCGTCAAGGGCATCTTGAATCATGGTATTGAAGCCCTCTCGGTGCTTGGTATTGGTAGCCGAGATGCCCTCATCGGTGTAGACTTTGACAAAGTCCCAATCGGGGTTGGATTGTATGTACTTGGTGTAATAATCGACCTGTGCTTCGTAGGAGGTCAATTGCTCCTCGCTATCGGTAGACACACGAGCGTAGGCAGCCACACGGCGGCGGATTTTCTCATCCTTGGGTGCTTTGCTATGGAGATTGCGTGTTGCGGGAATGACTGTAACATTAGCCATGATTTCTGTTCCTTTCTTTTGTTTTTCTGCCTGTTTCGGCTCTCATTTCGGGTGTCCAGCTTTCCGAGCGTGAGCGGTCTTGCCAATGCCGTGTGGCTTCGTGTCCATCAGCTGTGCGGAAAATAAGTGTGTTATCCCTCTCTGCGGTGATTGCGGTGATGTTTTCTAAGTCGGCGGCAAGGATTGTCAATGTGTTTTCAGATATCGCCTTGGAAGCACAATACTTCTTTCCCCGGCTGTTGTAGGTACTGCATATCCACACGGGGCCTGTGGCTGTTGTCTTTCTGCGATAGTGCTTTCCGCATATTGCACAAGTGATGATGCCGGAGAACAGATAGGTGCGGTTACCCTCGTTCTGCGGCTTGAATTTATCAGATCTGTGTTTCATCTCGGCTTGCACCGCATTAAAGGTGTCGGTGCTGATGATGGCTTCGTGGGTATCGGTTGCCATGTATCGGGGCAATTCACCAAGATTTGTGCATTTGCGTTTGGTGATATGGTTTTCACTATAAAAGCGTTGGAGCAGAAGATTGCCTGTGTAGTTGTAATTGGTGAGAATGCGTGTGACGGCACTCTTGTGCCAGGTGTAGCCTTTCTGTGTCAGCATACCCTCCTCGTTCAGTCTGTTGACGATCGACTCAATGCCAAGCCCGGAAAGATAGTCGGCATAAATGCGTTTGACGATTTCGGCTTCTTCGGGGACAATGACAAAATTTCCGCGATACTGTCGGTAGCCGAGCATAACACCGCACCAAGGTTTGCCTTCTTCGAAATTCTTTTTGATACGCCACTTTTGATTCTCGCTTGCCGAAAGACTCTCTTCCTGTGCGTAGGATGCGAGGAATGTCAATATCAATTCTCCATCTCCCGACATCGTGTGAATGTTTTGTTCCTCAAAGAACACATCAATGCCGAGAAGCTTCAGTTCTCGCACGGTTTCAAGTAGTGTCAAAGTATTACGGGCAAAACGGCTCACAGACTTTGTCAAGACGTAGTCGACCTCGCCTCGGCGGCAAGCATCCAGGAGTCGCACGAACTCTTTTCTTGTATCCTTTGTGCCGGTCTTTGCTTCGTCTGCAAAGACACCTGCGAACTGCCACCCGGGGTGAGATGTAATGTACTTTTTGTAATAGTCCACTTGGGCGGCAAGCGAATGGTGCATGGCATCCTTATCAGATGATACTCGTGCGTATGCCGCCACCCGTGTGAACTTGGGTTTATGCTTGGTGGGAAACTTGACCACCTCTACGATTCGTTCCAATATGTCCTCCTTTATATGATGTATATAATCACTATATATATCACTCTAAACCAAAGATAAGTCAAGCCTTATGCTGCAAATATACTACCCAAATTGATGCCGTAAATCTCGGCGATAATGGTGTATATTTGACGCGCCTCTTCCTTGGAAATGAAGCCCTCTTCGACAAGTTTGTCCACCACGGCAATGGCGATATGGTAATCCATAAGGTTTTGGCTTGTCAGTTCTTTCATGCGTGACCTCTCCTTTCGTTCCAGTATGACATTCGGCATTTGTCCGAGCAGAATTTCTTTTCCTTCCGCCCAGGTGTTTGTATGACTCTCGCACTGCAGAACTCACACTTGCGAATACCGTTCACAGTGGGGTGTCTGCGTATGTGGGATCGATCGCACGGTGTTGGCCGAAAGACCGAGAGCTATGGCGATTTCGGTGGCACTCGCACCTTCGGCATACATCCGTTCAAGGTCTTGTTTTTCTTTATATTTCATGTTTTTTACTCCTTAAATGTTGATTTTACGGGTGGGGGTTAATACCCCCTTTGAATTTGAATTTTTGTGCGTGGAAGCCCACGCCGTTGCCCGACTTTAAAAGGCGCGGAGATTTTGATACCCCCTCCCCCTTGCGAAAAATATATTCACAAGGGCAATGCCTTGGGGCAAGTCGGGGCAAGTAAAATTATATTTTCTCCGTAGAAAATAAATTTTTCATATAACCATAATGACTTGCCACAACTTGCCCCGGCTGTGCTTATACAAGGAAATCGGACAAAAGTCGGTAGCCGATGATCATCGTTGTTTTTTCTCCACCCGCTCTCGGACGCTTGCGTACCACCTTGGCATAAGCAGAAACACTTTGCTTGAAAGTCTTGATGCCCTCGGGATAATGACCGTTATAACTACACCATTCCTTGTAATTGTGGTAAAAATCGGATGCACGCTCCTCGTATTCCGCACCCTTTTCGGCACACTCCTCCAAAAACAATGCAGTCTTATCGCTGTCATGGCGATATTCATCGGTTGCCTGCAAGATCGACAGCGGTATATTCAACCCTTCCGAGCGGAGCAGATCATAACCGGCAACCAGCCAATTAAGGATAGCCGACTGTGTTTGCGGAGTGGCAAAGGACTGTTTCAATGTCATATCCTGTTCGGCGGCATCGAAGTGCTTATCAAACGGAATGATGATGAGTCGACCGCTTGAAAAAACGGTCATATCGTTGATGATGGGCAGGTAGTTCGTATTGATGTAGAGCTTGAACTGCGGCTTGAAGTCAAAGCTGTTTTCGTGGAGAAAACGAGCATTGAGGGTATCGTTGCCAGTCATACTTTTGACCTGGGCGGCATTGAGGACAAGCCCCTTTCCGGGTTCTGCGATATTGACAAAACGAACTCCGGCAAGGCGGGCAACATCCTCGCTCGGCTGTGAACTACTCATGTTGTTTTTGAGTGCGATGGTTTCGGGGCGTGCGGTGCATCCGTAGTTGCCGAACACACGCAGTACACTTTCGCAGAGCGTTCCTTTGCCGTTGCGAGTGCTTGCTCCGTAAAGAATCATCATGCACTCATGGCGACTGTCACCGCTCAACGCATAACCGAGAATCTTTTGTAAGAACTTTGCTTTTTCCATATCTCCGCTCATAATTTCGCTGATGAAACGGTCCCATCGACTGCTGACTGCAGAAGGGTCATACACCACGAGGGAGATTTTGGAAAGTCTGTCCTCGGCACGATGCTCGGTGAACTCCCCGGTGTCGAGATGCAATGTGCCGTTGGAGCAGTTGAAGATGTACGGATCGGCATCAAATTCCGAGGCGGAGATGGGGTGATGCACTTGGGCATCTTTGAGAATGTTGGTGCGGTAAGAACGAGCCTGCCACTTGGAAATGTGCTTGATGTAGTCCTTACGGATGCTCTCGTCGGTAATCTTTAATGCGTACTGATAGAGCATATCGGCAAGGGTCATACACAGCTTCATAGTCTTGAGGTCACCGACATCCGCTTGCCATACACCATCCTCGTACACAAACCACGAATGGCGTTCCGGCACATAGCGAAGTCTGTCCATATAAAAGTCGGCAAAGAGATGACCGAAACCGATGTCCGACCACGGATAACATCTGCGGTCTTCGGGATGAAAGTCCTCTAATCGAGCAAAATCATCGTTGAAATCATCAACGGCACTTGTGCGGATAGGCATATAGAACGAAGCTGTTCCTGATACAGCCTTTTTCATGGTGATCTCGCCGTATGTACTTCCGCTCCGACTTCTGTCCCATTTCTCACGCATGAGACTACTTTCACGGAACAGCCTGTCCATCTGTTCCGTATCTCCATTGCACCAAAAGGCAAGGTAGGTACAGAGAGCAAGGTCGGCTTCGCTCTGTGAGGCATAACCCTCAGTATCTCCGTGATAGAGTTTCATAAATTTCTCACCGTTTTTGGCGGAAACGGCTTTTGCCAGGGCTTCCTCATCGGTAAGAAAACTTTCTCTGTCGGTCAGTTGCGGAAGTGTTTTTGTGGGTTTTGGGCGTGTGAGATGCTCACGCAAAAGCCACTTGATGGCATCAGGCTCGACCGACATATCTCCGGCTTGCAAAACATTGCCTGTCACGGTGAGAAATCGGTTGGTGGCATTTTCGGCATAGGCTTCGATGCCGCCTTTTTTGATGTAATAGATCTCGCTGTCATAGGTGAAGTCTTCCGGCAAAAGTGTAAAAATGCGTAGCCCAGTACCGCTCGGACTTTTCTCGATGTAAGCCTTGCGAAAATGAGCAACGATTTTTCTTGCCCACGGCTCAATGGTATCCCCGGATACGCAATGGTCGAGGTCAATGCCGAAGATGCGACCCGACACACGCAGTCCGAGACCGCTGTACTTATCCACATAAGCGAGTGCGGTGGCAAAGTCGGTAAATGTACTTGACTTGTTCACCTTTGCGTGTTGCCCCGTAGCGGGGGTGTAAGGTATCTTGGTCTGTCTGCCTTGATTCTGTTCATACCGCCAACAGCAAAAACGAGCATTCTCTTGCAGGTATTTGGGAATGTTTTCATATAACATTTATGGGTTGTACTCCTTTGTTTTGATATTCAAAGCATTTGAATGTAAAAGGCGCCTTTTCACTTATCCACCGAGGACGAAATTGTTATTTGTCCAAAAAATCTTTGCAATTATCTGCAAGATTTATATTTTCCTCTTGCTTTCACCAATATTATCGCATATAATAGTCTTAAAATCACTGTTCTATCGGTAAGAATTAAAGCCATAATACGACTTCTATCGGTAAGAGTTTCGGTAAGGAGGAAAAAACATATGAAATTAGAACAAATGATGGACGATTATGAGATCGGTGGCATTGGAGACATAAAAAAACACACCCTCCGTTTCCATTCATATAGCATAGGAAAAGAGGATGGTAAACTGACGATATATGCGAAGTATGACCCAGGCAAACCTCCCAAAGTATTTAAGAGTTATCCCTCCGGGCAAGAGCTGCTCATAGATTTGTGTAATCTCAATCTTGAACTTCGGGACAAGTTGGAAGAGCAATGTGCCGAGATACTGATTCGATGGAGTTTGGAAAATCTGCACCCTTGCTATTACTTCGGAGACGATGTGGTATATGCCGAGAATGACAAAAAGTCCCCAAGTGACCATTGGGACTTTATGGTCAATGTCTTGGGGACTTATTATGTTCATGTGAAAGAATTTACGGAGGAACTGGAACGGCTTTATACAAGCACTATGACGGTCTTTGCGATTCGCAAGCTGTTAGATGGTGAGTTAGCCGAGGCACAGCGTATTTATGATAGCGTTAAAACATCCAAAGACAATAATCTCATCCGTGCTTGGCTTTATAGAGAAGGCAGATACAGAGAAATGGCTATCGAGGAACATCTCGATAAAATCCCCTGGTTGGCAATGAAACTTGACTATAACTATGAAACCGCACAAGTGGAGCTGCGCCCGGCAATAAATTCCGTTATCGATGCCGCATACTTTGCACTCGCACGATTCATTGCCGTAAATGCCAATGCCCTGGACGATTACAGCGGAAAAACCTCCATCGCATTCTGCGAAGCCTGCGGTAAGGCTTTCATCAAGCGTGGCAATCGACAGAAATATTGCGGCACCATCGCTTGCCAAAGCGTAAGAAACAAAAACAAGTCAAGGGATTATTACTATAGGCATAAATGATAGAATCAACACAAATGCTGGGGATCGTAAAAACGGAGGACTTTATGAAATACAATTTTTATTATGATGAAACAGAGCATAGCCGAGCAATTAGTTATAACACGATAAGTGCGGATAACTATTATGACAACTTTATTACTGTAATCGTTGGTTGGCGCTCAAACAATACCGACAATATTTCAAAACGGTATTTGGCGTTTGAGGAAAAATATGCGTGTAGAAAAACCAAAGGCGAACTAAAAAGCCTTACTTTGAAGCAGAAGCAATTTGAGCATGGCTTTGCTTCTCTAAATTCAGATAATGTAAAATTTCTTGATAATTATTTTTCTTTGTATGATGATACCATCTTTTTGTATTTTGCTATCACCAGCAAGATAGAATTTATCATTCGCCAGTTGTTTGATGGATATACGAACAGCGTTGTTTTTGATATGGATGCCTTGAAATATTCCATAACAAAAGCTATTGTTATGTATCAGCCGGAAAATGTATTAGCTGCTATTTATAAAAGCGCTGATGAGTTTTTGGAGGCACTAATACAGTTTTTCAATAACTGTATCGAGCAAAATCGAAGGAACGGTACCTTAAAGGAACACGAAACGGCGGCATTTGAACAAATTCTCTTTATTCTAAATGATATTGCCGATATAAAAGAGATCAACTGGGACTATACTTTCTCATTTGATGGCTTTAAAAAGTATCTTTACGAAAAGAATATTACCGATTATGAATTAACCATTGACAAGGAAGGAAACGGTAAAACTACATCAGCCGCGGTAGCCGTCGGCATAATCAATGTGAATGATGACGATTCCTGTAATCAAGTCGGGTTACGCATGGCAGATATGTTTGCAGGAGTGCTTGCCAAACTGCTGAAAGCTCTTCATAATGAGTTGAAATACAAGTCTTTTTCCGATGGCATCAATAAAAAAATATTGAGCAAAGAATGGTTTATATTAACGCCGGAGAAATTACAACTCTACAAAAAACTGCGGTATATCGTTTCTCAATTGAACGATGCTTGGTACAAGTCGTATTCCGGCATATATGCTGATGATGTTTTGCTGTTGGTATCTCTCTTGAACTACTTTTCCGAATTTGAATCTGTCGAAAAAATCGATAATATTAATATGCGGGGAGAGTACTTTAACACATATGTCATTGCCACTATGCAGGAATACTACAAATTACGGCGAAACAAGCTGCCAATCGATATTATGCCGCCGAGCAAGGAGGATACCTTTGTCAATCAACGGGGTGCGAGAGTGTTTTTTGACACAATGAAAAATCCGCTACTTCCTATAAAGAATGGAAAAAACACATATGAAGTTTTATCTGTAGGATTAAGCAAAGAATGGATTCCGCTTGTTACCATACAAAAAGGGGCTAATGCATATTGCTATAGATTACCCGAAGAATATTCCGAGTGGGCTTTTACCGTAGTGGGACTTGCGAATTTTGGAACAAATATGTTTCCGGCTAGAGTGACCTTCTCCCTTTTCAATGGGAAATATATGGTCGATATAGAATAAAAACAAAGGTTAACGACTTGTGCAAATCAAAAAAGTTCAAGAACAAGAACATTTTTCGAAAGCGGTGGTGTAAAAGTATTGTAATCTGTCACATTCTGTGATATAATAAATTATATCTCATAATTGCGAGGTAATCATGACGGTTTGTTATAATAAGTTGTGGAAGTTACTTATTGATAGGAAAATGAAAAAGAAAGATTTGATAGCTCTTACAGGCATAAGCCGGGGAACCATGGCAAAACTCGGGAGAGATGAAAATATCAACACCGAAATACTTGTGCGGATATGTAGTGCTTTGAAATGTGACGTTTGCGATATAGTTGAGATTGTTCCCAAAGAGGGCAAAGATCAATAACTATGATAGTTCAAATTTGTGATGATTTTGACCTTGAAAAAATTGTTAGAAGTGGGCAATGCTTTAGATGCATTTCTCTCGGTGATATCTATCGATTTTTAACCGGCACCCATGTCTTATACATAAAACAAATATCAAACACCGAATACGATATTAGTTGTTCTATGGATGATTGGCAAAATATATGGTATCCGTATTTTGATTTGGCACGAAATTACCAAGGGGTTCGTCAGGCAATCTCGAATGATGATTTCCTAACCCAAGCAGCAAAATTCGGTCAAGGCATACGCATTTTGAAGCAAGACGCATGGGAAATGTTAATTTCGTTTATTATTTCTCAGCGAAAGAACATACCTGCTATACAAAAATCAATAGAGACCCTCTCAAAAACATTTGGAGAACGAATAGATACTCCGTATGAAACCATACATCTATTTCCTCTCCCCTATACTTTATATACTGCTTCGGACGGCGACCTTCATAAATGTGGGTTAGGATATCGAGTTCCGTATATTCGTGACGCAGCAGAAAAAATATATTGTGGTAAAATTGATTTAAATGTCTTATCTTCTGCGGAAGACTTTGTAATGATGGACTCTCTTATGCAAATCAAAGGAGTGGGTCCCAAAGTTGCCAATTGTATTATGCTTTTTGCATATGCCCGAACATCCAAAGTACCAATTGATACATGGATAAAAAAGATTATTGCCGAAAAATATGATGGTATAAATCATTTTTATGAATATGGAGCAAATGCTGGCATTATGCAACAATATGTCTTCTATTACATACAAAATCATAAGTCGGAAGTATTGTAAATGGCAAAAATCATAATGCTTGACAAGACATCTCCCGAAATTCAATATTTGTGCAATAAAGACAAGCCTCTTGCAAAAGTTATTGATATGATCGGTCCCCTTACATATCAAGTACATGATGAAGAACCCTATGGGTTTCTAATTCATGAGATCATCGAGCAAATGTTATCGGTGAAAGCGGGAGCAAAAATTTATCAACGTTTGCAAGAATTATGTGGGGGAAATATAACTCCTTCAGCCATTGCGGCACTTTCGGATGAGCAAATAAAATCCACGGGTACATCAAATGCTAAGGTCGCTTATATAAGAGGTATCACCATGGCGGTTACATCTGGGCAACTCAATCTAAAACAGTTGGAAAAACTAGATGACTGCCAGGTGGTTAAACAGCTAACCGCTTTCCGAGGAATAGGTAATTGGACTGCAAAGATATACCTCATCTTCGTCTTAAACAGGTTGGATATATTGCCGTATGAAGATGTTGCATTTTTACAAGCATATTCATGGGTGTATAAAACTAGTGATTTTCCCCGGCAGTTGTTTCTTCCAAATGCAAGAAGTGGAAGCCGTATTCTTCTATAGCGGCAAGATTATGTATCGTGCTTTAGATACGGTATTAACAAAAGAAGAGTTTCACTTATATAAAAATATATAATAGGAGCAATAATATGGATATCAAAGAAAAAGCTGCTAAAAAGTTACAAGAAGCATATGAGAAGGCGCTTGCAGGAGAAATTCCACAGACTAAATATGCCGAATTTATAGATTATGTGATAGATAATACTCACTTGACATACAAATATGTTCTTTTTACGGCGTTATTGTCAAAAGCTACAGACCAAACAATAAATCCGCTTTGTTTACAAAAGAAATCGACATTAACAGGAGCCTATGATGCACGAACTGTTTGCCATAAAGTCATAGTCCCATTTGAAATGGAAACTTTAGAAAAAGCTCTAGGCGGTTCTAACGAGCCATTTTTGAATAAACCTGCTAGATTTCCAGAACTATCTAAAGAAAATGCCGTTCGTCGTGGAAATGACCATAATATATTAGTAAAACTGTGCGATACTTTGCCACAAATACAAACATCTGAGGATGCATATGCGTGCTTGGTATATTTGTTAGGCAAATTGATACGAATGCGTGATTCCAAAGCGAAATGGCTGTGTTTTCTGTTGACGAATCTAACAATTTTCCCATAAAATTCATAGAATTTATAAATAAAGCTCTAACTCAAAGTTATGAAGGTGAAACGCTTACGCTACTAGTTGCCGGTGTATATCATTTAATGTATAACACCCCCAATGCAAAAGTGGAAGTCCATCCTGTAAATCAAAGCGGGGCCTCCGGGCGAGAAATAAGCGATTTGGATATCTATCTTGACGAAAGGTTGGTATCCTCAAACGAATTGAAAGATAAACCTTACGCAGAAACAGACATTCGTCACGCTGCAGATAAAGTTATAAGTGCAGGTGGCTCAAAAATGCTCTTTATTGAGGGACCGAGAGGTGTTGCCTCTAGTAATTTCATTTCAACGATTGAAACAGAATATGCTTCTCGCAATTTCTTTCTGAGAGTAATATCTTGCGATAAATTTTTCTCCACATTGATCGGGACCTTGGACATTTTGGATACACATGAGTATATAAAATATATTATCTCAATTGCACAGGAGACAAAATTCAAAGCGGAGGTTATTACATATCTTGATGCCCTTGCTCAAGAGATTTTTGGATTAACTCGAGAATAAAAACAACCCGCAACTGTTTATGAACTATCAGTTGCGGGTTTTCATTAATAATTCTCTAGATAACTTACTATAGCATACGCTACCGCTTCTGCCAATTTACAAGGCACTGCATTGCCGATTTGAGTGTAAATTCTACCTTTATTTCCGCAGAATATGTATTCATCAGGGAATGTTTGTATTCTTGCGGCTTCCTTTAATGTAAGGCGGCGGAGGCGTTTGGGGGCCTCTTTAAATTCCGGGGTAATGCTTCCATCCATAAGTCCTTTATGATATTCTACAACCCAATCAATAGGAGCATCTCCGTATAAGTAATCTTCATCAATAAACGGTGTTTTGTTTCCACCCATAGAGGCAGGAAGCGTATTAGAATATCCGTCCACATCCATAGGTCTACCTTGCCCATTAAAATACATTCCGGCATAAGGAGACTTTCTCATAATAGGAGATGTAGCAAATGTGATTTTTGCTGTACACGTGTGAGGATTGTTTTTTGTTCCCACACGTCCAAGGTCATGTAAGAGATCACGAATAAAGGGCGCTTTAGATTTTTGCTTTTCAAGGCATTCATGCATATGTCTTTCAAAGAGCGGATCAGTACAATCCTTTATGCCTATAAAGAAAACCCTTTCTCTTTTTTGTGATACACCATATTCTGTTGCATTGAGTATAAAGGGATAACAAGTATATCCAAGCCGCCTTGCCCGTTCAAGATATTTTTGACGAACGGGTTCCCATTTTTCCAAAGCACCAAGGGCTTTAACATTTTCCATAACAAAAACTTTGGGAAATGTACGCTCCACTACATCTAAAAAAGTAAAAATAAGTTTACTTCGATCATCGTCCGGGTCCATCTTTCCGGCAACCGAAAAGCCTTGGCATGGGGGACCGCCGAAAACAAAATCAACGCCTTTAAATCTATCAAGGGAATCCATCACAGAGTTTATGTCCGCATTGGCCATTACATTAGCTGGATGATTTGCATTATATGTATCTGCTGCTTCCTTTACAATTTCATTTGCAAAAACTGCTCTAACACCGGCTCTTTCAAATCCAACATCCATTCCACCTGCACCGGTAAACAGGGAAATCGCAGTATATTCATGTGCCATATTTATTTTTCCTTATTATTTTCGTGAACACGCAAAATCAAAGATTTCTGTTCTGAATCCAAATATATGTCAAATTTTGTTTTGCCTTTTTCAATACTTAAGTTTGAAATTACTGATTTTGGTAATCTAATTCGCATATCTTGTTGCAAAACATAGGTATCTAAGTAAATTTCCGAATCGACCATGATTTGTCCTCACTTGAATTTGATGCTATTATATTATAGCATATTTTTAGACTAAAATCAACCTATATTCAGACTGTATGGCAAAAAAATTTAGCAAATTTGTGTTGGAAAACTTGTATGGGGTTAGCTTTTATTTTTATTCCGCCACCTCCGCAGAAAAGAGTTCACGGTCTTGATGCCGATGTCCAATACTCGTGCAAATTCAGCAGGGGTGGTGCCTTTATGATAAAGTGCGAGAATGCGTTCGTGGTTTTGCTTACGCTCGTATGCTCCCGGTTTTGACTTGGGTGTGGCAGCGGTCATTCGATAACGGTAGATGCTGCCATCGATAAAGCGGAACACAAGGTTATGATGCTCGGGGACGGTGATTTTTGTAATCAAAATGCTCTGTGCCAGTCCGTCAAAGGCGGGGGTAATCGTTAAACCATCATATACTGTCTGTAACGCACTTTCCACGGTTTGGAGCATGAGTTCCGTACAATCGGTAAGGTGTCCGAATAACGCTTAAAGAGGGCTTGCAGAGCAATCTTTACAGCGGTGTTTAACTCATAATCATATATGTGCGGGCAAGTACAATCTGTTCGTCCTGCCTTACGATTATCGCACCCCCACACGATGCCTCGGGTTGTGGTCGAGTGCCAAATTTTAATGCCGTAAAAGCCGCCACAATGCCCGCAGGGCAGCTTGCGTGAGAGTGGGTGGAAAGTCGGTTTGATACATAAATCGTCCGTGAATTTACTTTACACCTCGTCCCAGGCTTCTTTTGAAGCAATGGCAGGATGTCCGTTCACTGCGGGACTTCACCCGTGTTGACCTTCATCTTTTTTGTGAGAAAATCCACGGCGTATGTTTTCTGTAAAATAGCATCACCCTTGTACTTTTCGTTTCGCAGAATGCTTGTGACTACGGTATTACACCATGTTGTGTTCCGTGGTGAGGGAACATCGTATGCTGTTAGAATTTGTGCGATATGGTTACAGCTTTTGCCGGAGAGGGCGAGCATATAAATAAAGCGTACGATTCGAGCCTCGCTTTCATCGATAACAATTCTGCCACGCTTATTCTCGGTGTACCTCAGGAGTAAATACGAAATGTGATATATGCCTTGGGAATAGCAGTGCCGCAATCCCCACTTTACATTCTCGGAAATGGAACGACTCTCTTCCTCGACAAAGGAACTCATAAGCGTTATGAGAAACTCACTGCCGGCATCAAGGGTGTTTATATTTTCCTTCTCAAAATATACCGCCACACCGACCACCTTAAGTTTGCGTATGGTGGTCAATGAGTCGACTGTATTACGTGCAAACCTCGAGAGGGCCTTCGTTAAAATGAGGTCAATTTTGCCTGCCATGGCATCCTCGATCATACGATTGAAGCCATCACGATTTCGCATAGATAAGCCGGAAATACCGTCATCTGTGTATATCCCAGCAAAGACCCGTTCGGGATTGCTTTTGATATACTTGGTTAATAAGCGCGTTGCGACTTTAAACTATTCTCTTGGGTATCCTTCATGGTTGACACATGAGCATAGGCGGCGACACGCTTTCGCGGAATCTGCTTCTTCGTTTCGCTTGGCTTGACCGGGAACTCAACCTTTGTAACCCTTTTCTTTGGCAATACTCTCCACCTCCAATTCTCCTATAATGGGGTGGTACATATCACAGGCGGCACGGAGCAAGCATTGCAATTCATCATCTGTAACCAGCCCACGTTCGTGTAAAGATGCAAACACCGCTTTTGCCATACGGAACTTAACTTCAGCTTCGCCTTGTTCTTTCGTCATATTACCACCGTCCTTTCAAGTGTGACAGTATGGCATATAAATGAGCAAAGGTCAACGGGGACGAGCGAGAGATATCAAAAAGTTATCAAATGAAATATGGTAGATGCCCTTAAAAAGCAGAATTTTCCCTTAAAATGAAAGGATTTTTGAGGGAATGTTTTGATGGTTATCGAGTAGTTTAAAAAGCTGAAAAAGGGACCGTGTCCTAAAATGTGCATAGTGTATCTGCTAATGATGCACTTGCGTTCATTGTATCAATCATTAAGCCCAATGCCATATTGTGAAGCCAAAAAAGATATCATGGCTTCGAACCCCCGAAATCTCACGATTTCGGGGGTTTTTCTCGCGTTTCCTCGCTTTTTCGCAATCATGAGGTTTGCGGATACAGAGTGCAGAAAAAAAGATATCATTTCAAAAAAACGGCTCCCTGTAGTCCCCAATTTTAAGGGCAGAAGGTGCGATGATTTTACGCACCTTCTGCCCTTTTTTCGTATTTTTATTTGTTAAATATTTGTGTCTGCCTGAAAGGAGGCTCGTCATCGGTTACATTTATAAAAAAGAAGATTGCGACTGCCGCTACTGCCTGTACTGCCGGCGCAGGAAATGCCGTGCCATCCGTTGCTGCTGCCTGGAAGATAAGATTCGCACGCGCTCCACCGTCCTCAATGAAAACGACAAAGAAATCTATGAATTCTATACGAAAGGAAAAAACGAACATGAAAGCAATCATCACAAGAAACGATCAGACCGCCATTCTTGAACTGCCGACCTCCCGAATGGAGCTTGCAGGCTCTTTGAGTCGGATCGGCATCAGAACCCCGGCACATATCATCCCCTGCTCGGACGAGGAAGAAGATTATATCAAAGTGAAGCTCTTCGGCGAGAGTGACTTTGAAAATGAACTCACGGCGCTGGTTACACCCAAAGATAGCCTTGGTAGCGTCAACACAACGCTCGATCTCTATCGGGAGCTGCCTCAAACGCAGAAGGAAAAGTTGAATGTGGAGTTGTCGCTGAATCCCCCGGACAGTCTTTCTTCTCTCTGCCAAAAGGTCATGGACTTTCAACCAAAGTATGTGACCGAGGATTACTATTTTCCTCTGACGGTCACAGTCTATGAATACAACGAATACGGTGATCTTGACTACGATTCCGACTGCGAGCTTGACGGCAGATTTGCGGACGACTATGCTGATGAAATCAAAACCATGTTTGATGCCTACACCGCAAGTGACGACACCGACATGGCGGAATATTTTGACGGGAGCAATTCGGCGGTCGCCAAGATCAAGTCTCTGAAATGGGATTTTGAGAGCTTTGACGGAGTCCTCTTCGGCAGAGTTCGTGCAACGCTGACCGAGCCGCTGACAGAAGATGAAGAAGCGGAACTCAAGGAATTCATCACCGGTCAGAATTCGGACGGACTGGGCGAAGGAGCCGAACAGCAGGATATCAGGATTCCGGACGGCATTATGAATGTCCACTTCTGGAACAGCGGCGACAGCTACTTTGTCCGCAATTCGGATGAATTCAGTGAAATGCCGCATACCCACGGCATGACGATGGGAGGAATGTAAATGACACAGATCAAAGCAACCCTTTTGACAGGCGGAAACCATATTGAAACCGTATCATTTCCATGTTCCGATGATGAGATCATGCGACTGACGGAACAGAATGAGGTCGGACACAAAGCTACGGTCTTCATCAATCATCTCATTGGTCCCAAAGGGCTGAAATCCATTGAAGGCACTTACGCCAACATCCATGAACTGAACTACCTCGCCAAACGAATGGACAGCTTTGACGGAACCGAGATGGGAAAACTGCTTGCGGCTGCATCCCGCTTTGATACACGGGACCTCAAGCAGCTGATCAACTACACCTTCAACCTCGGCAGGATTACGCTGATTCAGAACATCTCGGATATGCAGACGGTAGGAGTCGAACACTACATGGATATCCACGGCGGGTGCTGTTCCAACGAGGAATACCGCGATCCCAAACGAGCCGAAGAAGGTTGCGCCCTGCTAAGCAGCAAGCGCGGCATCTGGACCGACTACGGACTGATGTTCATCAACGATGAAGTGCCGTGGGAGGAAGTCTACAACGGCATCACCTTCCCCGAATACCTCTGTGGCGGTCCAGAGGAATCCAGTGTGGCAATCTGTCACGGAGGAAGAACGGAATTCGTCTATCCTCCGTGTGAGCAATCCTCCATCGAATTTGCATTGGAACGGTTGGGCGCAGACAGCCTCGACGATTGCCACATTCAAATGAGCTGCAGCCGATTCGGAAAACCGCTCTCCGAAGTGATGGATCGCATTCTGAACGACGAGGGCTTGGAGGCGTTCAACGAGGTATGCCATGCTGCCGCAAAAATACCTGACCGGGACCTGGACAAATTTACGGCAGCCGTACTGTATGCAAACGCCGACACCTCCTGCGAAGTGTGCCGGATTGCGGAATCGATGGAGCTTTTCGAGTATGCTCCGGGTGTGCGGGACGCAAACAACCTCGGCGCATGGTGGCTGGAAAACAAGCTGGACTGTTCTTTGCCTTATGAAATTGACGAGTTTTTCGATTACGCGGGCTATGGCGAATCAATAGCCGAAAACAATGACGGCGAATTTGTGGAAGGACTCGGCTTTGTCTGCATGGAAGAAGGCTATACCCTGGAGGATGTCCTGCAGGACACGGATCAGGGCATGGGCGGGATGTAAGCGGAAACAGTTGATAATTGGGATGGTTTATGATATAATAAGATATCGACAAATCGAAATTTATAAAGGAGAATATTGATGAAACTATTTTTATGTTCGCACTTTTCAAGTG
>ENA-ORMN01001083-ORMN01001083.1-human-gut-metagenome-genome-assembly--contig:-NODE-1083-length-28698-cov-4.352198_pt1 | contig 28698 bp, 23 predicted proteins | sample MGYA00242102_ERZ508993 | MGnify/ENA primary metagenome ERZ508993 (study PRJEB26280, sample SAMEA2338770) | human gut metagenome | biome: human gut; feature: human-associated habitat; material: faeces...
CGGTATAAAAGGGGAACCTGCCCTGATTCATTTCGTAATTCAGGATCACAAGTCCGACCCCCGCCGTGAGAAACAGAAACACGTCCTGAAAGAAGATCAGAACCTGAAGCAGAGCTCCGGAAAAGCGCCCCTGTTTTCCCCGGTTCAGCGGGCGGTGGATCAGCGGCAGTTCCCTTTCGTACCACCTGCCAAACCTTTTTTCCGAGTACCTGACGCCGCAAAAGACCCTCAAAATCCGGCTGACGTCGTTCACCCCGCCGAGGATCGCCCCGAAGGCAAAGGAGTACAGAAGCAGCCGGAACAGCAAGATCGGTGATATTTCCATAGGTTACCGGAAGAGCTTGCCGAAAAAGCCGGATTTTTTCTCATCGGCGGTGTCGGCGGAATAATAAACGGCGTCCACCCTGCCGCTCAGGGTCACAACGCCCCTGTCGGTATCCAGCGTACCGATCTTCATATCGCTCCCCTCCACGCTCATCTCCCCGCACAGCGTGCGGAGAATGACCGACGTTTCGTCAAAGCTGATCACCTCCGTGACCCCCTCGATCTCCATTTCCTTTCTCTGATGCAACCGAAAACCGTGCGCATTGCCGGTAGCCGAACCGTTCATAAAAAACACCTCCGCAGGAATGATTCACTGTCATCCTATGCGGAGGTAAGTCCGAATATGCACAAACGGCGCCGACGTCAGGCGTCCAGCACCTCATACATTTCGGCGGCGTTGGCTTTTGCCACGTTTTCACGCACGCTGAGGACCCGGAACTTCAGCGTCCTCTGCCCGAAGATGATCTCTACGATATCCCCTTCCTTTACGTCGTAGGAAGCCTTGGCACGTCTGCCGTTCACCGTAACGTGCTCGGTGTCGCAGGCGTCGTTTGCCACGGTGCGGCGCTTGATGATCCGGGACACCTTGAGAAATTTATCCAATCTCATAACTACTCCGTTTCAAAAATGCGGGCGAAGGAAACCCTCCGCCCGCATTTATAGTAATCAGTTTACGGAATCCTTCAGAGCCTTGCCGGCAGTGAAAGCAGGATGCTTGGAAGCGGCGATCTTGATGGTCTCGCCGGTCTTGGGGTTACGGCCTTCTCTTGCGGCTCTCTCTTTTACTTCAAACGTTCCGAAGCCAACCAGCTGGATCTTGTCGCCAGCCTTCAGAGCTTCTGCAATTACGTCGGTCATTGCATTCAGAGCTGCCTCAGCCTCTTTCTTCTTCAATCCGGACTTTTCCACGATTGCATCAATAAACTGTGTCTTGTTCATTTTACTTTACCTTTCTTTTACAAAATTTTTTCAGGGGAAACCCCTGCATAAGGTGTTACACACATTATACCATACTTTTTCCGGAATATCAAGTATTTTCTTGCTTTTTTCTCCAAAAAATTTATTTTTTGCGTATTATTTATGTTTATTTTCATTCCAAATGCGATTCAGCTCCTCCGAGGAGAGGTTTTCCATGGTTTTTCCCTCGGCTGTAACCGCATTTTCCAGCAATTCAAAGCGCCGGATGAACTTATCGGTGGCACGGTTGAGCGCCACTTCGGGGTCTATGGAGAGCTTGCGGCAAAGAGAGGTAATGCTCAGCAAAAGGTCGCCGACCTCCTCCTCGCAGGCGTCCGCATCTCCCGCCACCGAAGCCACTCTCAGCTCCGCCATTTCCTCGTGGATCTTCTCCACGACCTCGTCCTCATCCGCAAAGTCAAAGCACTTTGCCTTTTTCCCCACCTTTTCCGCCCGCATCAGCGCCGGCAGCATCGGCGGGATCGCTTTCAGCTTGTCGGTAATCGTATTGCGGTGCTTTTCCTCGCTTTTGATCTTCTCCCAGTTGGAGAGGACCTTATCCGACGTATCCGCACTGACCTCCCCGAAAACGTGGGGGTGCCGGTGAATCAGCTTGACGCAGATGTCGTTTGCCACGTCATCCATTGTAAAGCGCTCGGCTTCCCTTTCGATCTGGGCGTGAAACACGACCTGAAGAAGCACGTCGCCCAGCTCCTCCCGCAAAAGCGTCGGATTTTCGGTGTCGATTGCCTCCACCACCTCATAGGTCTCCTCGATCAGATCCTTGCGGATGCTCTTGTGGTCCTGCTCCCGGTCCCAGGGACATCCTTTGTCGGAGCGCAACACCTCCACAAGCAACACAAGGTCGTCAAAGCCGTAGCTTTTCTTTTCCAGCAGATAGCGGATTTTTTCGTCAGTGGTCATTTCAGCTTTCCTTTCTTTTCGGCGGCGGTTCGGAAAATGCCGCCGTTTCTTTGGTCTTTGTTTTCTCCTCCCTCAGAAATCCGAGACGCCGGACGCCGGGGATGAGCAACAGATCTTCTTTTGTCACGCTCCGGGTCAGGAGCGCAAAGAACAGATATGCCGGTACCGCTATCACAAAGGCGACCGGAAACGCCAGCGCCGGATGCCGGAAAAGCAACAGAAAATATACGGCGTAGGAGATCCCGAGCGAGCAGACCGAGGCGGCAAAGGGGCGGAAAAAGATCCGCAGAGCCTCGCCTGCGTGCGGCACCAGGCGGTACAGAAAAATCATATTCATCAGAATTACGGTAAGGTTGCACAGAAACGTGCTGACCGGTGCGCCGTAAACACCTACGTCCGGATTTCCGATCAGAATCCATGCGCTCAGCGCCTTGACCGCCGCTCCGACCGCCATGGAAAGAATGGGCAGACCGGTCCTGCGGTACGCCTGCAACACAGCGTTGGTCGTGGTAATCAGGCAGGAAAAGAGCACCGACGGTCCGAGCACCGACAAAAGCGGTGCGGCAACCGCCACTGCCTGCGACTGTCCCGCAAAAAGCAGGGACAGAATGGGAGTGGCATACAGAGCAATCCCGAACGAAGCGGGCATTGCCAGAAGAACGGTCAGGCGAAGAGAATCGCTGACCACCTGTGTCTGCGCACGATGGTTCCCGCCCTCCACGGCGGCGGAGAGCCGGGGCAACAGCGAAAGCGAGACCGGCGTGACCAGTGCCGGAATCAGGCTGAACACAGGCAGGGCAAGCGTGGTATAGGCGCCGTAAATCTCGTTGGCACGAGCCACGCTCACGCCGATCCCCTCCAGGCGGCGCAGGATCAGCGCCATATCCAGAAGCCGTGTCACACTGAGAACGGCAGAGCTTACGGTGATGGGAAAGGCAATTTTTATCAGGGTTCCGAACGCCCGGTAGCCCTTTTGCTCCTCAAAGCTCCCCTCCCTGCCCGCCCGGCGCTTCTCACGCAGACGGCAGAACAGCAGATACCCGGCGGAAAGCGCCGTTCCAAGCGTAAGTCCTGCCACGGCAAATGCCGCCACGATCGGGATCTCATATCCTTTTTTCAGAGCATACGAGGCAAACCATATTCCGAAGGCAAGCTTTCCGACCGCCTCCAGAAGCTGGGACAGCGCCGTGGGAAGCATTTTCCGGTACCCCTGAAAATATCCCCGCACCGCCCCTGAAAAGCAGACGAATACCAGTGCGGGCGCTATGGCAAGGATACACGCCTCCGCCAGCGGATTGCCGATGGCAAGCGCCAGGCGGTACGCAAAGCAGGACAGAACCAGCGCTCCCACACAGCCGAACGCCATAAAGATGCCCAGCGCACAGCGGTAGATCCGGTTTACGCAGTATCCGGCAGACACTCCGCCCTTTTCCTCCTCGGCGGCAATCAACAGCGAGAGCGCCACCGGCAGTCCCGCCGTGGAGATCACGCACAGAAGCGCATAGATCTCATACGCCGAATTGAAATAGCCCATGCCCTCCGCACCGAGGTACGAAAGCATCGGAATCTTGTAAGCCAGACCGATCAGCTTGACGAGGATCGTCGAAACCGAAAGGACGAAAACGCCCGACAAAAAGCCGCCCCGCTCCCGTCCGGCGACCGATTCCCTCTTTTTTTCCGTATGCTTCATGCTTTACCCGCTCTTTCCCATACCGTATATTCCTTGGTTTTATTGTATGAGAAAAGAACAAGCCGTATTCCCAAAGCATACAGATTATGTAGCGTGCCGGCTCAGACGAATTCCCGGTAAAGCGAATCCTCACCGATAAGCGAGGCAGAAATGGGCTGTGCGCTTCTGATCTGCTCCAGAATGGCGCCCGCCTGTTCCAGATAGGCGCTGTCGTCCGGAAGCTCCGCCAGAATCCGCTCCAGATACGGTTTCAGCACCCCGATCTCATAGGGCATGGCGGAATCAATATGCAGAGCGCAGTCGTCCGAATACGGAAAAATATTCTTTTCCTCGTTTTCCCGCACGCTCTGCCACATTTTCAGAGTGGTCTGCGCCGAGGTTCCCCGGAAATTGAAATCCCGCACCAGGCGGCGCAAAAGCCGAAGCTCGTTTGGCAGATAGACCTGCCCGCCCACCGTCACCGGCGTTTCCGGGGCGATGAACACGCCGAAGGAACCGTACTGCCCGAACAGCGCCGAAACGCCGGGATACAGCACCTGGATCCCCTCTATGATAAAAACGTCCTCCTCACTGATCTGAAACACCCTGCCCGGCACCCGTTTCCCGACGCAGAAATCAAAGGCGGGGCTGTGGACGGTGTCCGAGGTAAAAATCTCCCTCACAAACACCTCCAGTGCCTGCAGGTCTATGGTGTCCTCGGAGTCGTAATCCACTTCTTTCAGTCCCTTTTGCCGGGACAGCTCCTCCAGATACACCTTGTCGTGATAAAAATCGTCGATCGACACGATATGTGCCTGTCGTCCTCTGGCGTTCAGCTCCCGGACGATCATTTTCGCCGCCGTGGTCTTTCCCGAACAGGTGGGACCGGTCAGGCGGCAAAGACGCACACCGGATGCCAGAAGCTCCTCCGAGATCCGGCAAAGCCTCCCCTGAAAGTCGGCTTCGCAGGCGTCTATCCATTCCTTTTTTTGCTGTACGGTATACAGCTCCGACATAAAATCACCTCCGAATCAGAAAAAATCCCGAGAGGTCAAATCCATGCCTGATGACAGTCATCAGACCGAGGTCGGTTATTTCACATCTCCAGCAGTCCGTGCTCGGTATAAAACCGGACCGCCGCCTCGGACATAGCGGCGCTTCTGTCCTCATTCAGATATTCATACGGATATTTCTGATGAAACAGACGCTCAATATTCTTCTTTTCCGGAAAAGCGCCGGTGCGGTCCACAAACTTGGTCACCGCTCCCGCTCCCGCCGAGAAAATGGAGTGAATCTCCTCCATCATGTAAATATTGTAAAGCCCCTCGTGCCCTTCCATGGAAAAGCCCACGTTTTCATAGTTTCCCACGGTATTTTTCTGTCTATACATATAATATGGGAGATATCCCGCCTGCTGTGCCTTGATCTGCGAATAATCCACGCATTTTCCCGCATCGCCGCCCTTGGCGGAATATACACGGGAATTGCGGCGCAGGATCTCCGCCGATTTTTTGACACAGAAGGTATGTACCGTAATGTTTTCGGGCGCCAGTTGAAGCACCTTATCCATCGTGATCGAGAACTGGCGGAAATTGTCCCCCGGAAGCCCGGCGATCAGATCCACGTTGACCGTCCGGAATTTTGCCCAGCGGGCAATCTCGTAAGCGGCGTAAAAGTCCTCTGCCGTGTGCTTTCTGCCGATCCGGTCAAGCACCTCGTTGAAAAGGGTCTGTGGGTTGACGCTGATGCGTGTCACGCCGTATTCCCTGGCGATCGCAAGCTTTTCCGCCGTAATGGTGTCCGGTCTTCCCGCCTCCAGGGTGAATTCATCCACGGCGGAAAGGTCGGTAAGCGAGGCGATATGCGCCAGAAGATCTCCCAGCTGCGTCTCGCTCAGGATCGTGGGGGTCCCGCCTCCGATATAGACGGTGCGCACCCGGAGTCCCAGCCGGTCAATCAGGGCAAAATTCGCACGGATATCCTCTTTCAGCCGCTCCAGATACTGCGGGATCAGGTCCAGCAGACGCTTTGAGGTATAGGAGACGAAGGAGCAATAGGAACAGCGGCTGGGGCAGAACGGTATGGAAATATACACACTGCAATCCCTGGGCGCCGGTACGCCGACAATCCGCCTTTCATTGAGGGCAATGTCGGTGGCAAGCGCCGCCTTTTTCGGAATCACCAGATAGTCCGAGGTCAGAAGCTTCTTGACCCGGGTCTTGCTCATGCCGGCGTCCAGCATTTCCGAGGCGACCTTGGAGGGTCTTACGCCGATCAGCATTCCCCACGCCGGGCGGTAGCCCATCAGCTCGCTTGCGGCGCTGATCACGGCACCGCCGATCGCCAGCTTCAGCGTGCGCTCCCCGGTCCGGTCCGGGTGAAATTCCGCAAAATATTCCGCCGATTTCTCAGCGCCGTCGGCAACCACCCTTGCAAAGGCACGGATGCCGTCCGCTTCCTCGGTCGTTTTCACGTAAAGCTGCGGCTGGTCCTCCTCTCCCTCCTCCTGCTCGCCGAAATGCTCGCCGGGGAAAAAGATCATGCCAAGGGTCTGCACGTAGTATTTGTTGATAGGGGAATCCAATACGATTTTCATCGGGAACCTCCGTTACAGAAAATTCAGTGTCAGGTATGCGCTTCGCCTGTGCGCTTCAGAAGAACCTTGCTGTCCATTACAATGGTCACCGGACCGTCGTCCGTCAGGGAAAGCTCCATATGCGCTCCGAAAACGCCGCACTCCACCTGCCCCGTCATATCACGGCACCGGTCGGCAAAATATCGGTACAGCCGCTCCGCCTCCCCGGCAGGTGCGGCGGCGGTAAAGTCCGGTCGCTTTCCCTTCCGGTAAGCGGCAAGCAGTGTGAAATTGGAAATCACCAGCATCCCGCCGCCGATATCCTGCAGGGAAAGATTCATTTTTCCCTGCCCATCGGTAAAAATCCGCAGAGCCACGATCTTCTGCACCAGGGCGTCGGCGTCCTCTTCGGTATCGCCCGCCGCAACGCCCAGCAGAACGCACAGCCCGGCGCCGCAACGCCCGACCGTCCTGCCGTCCACGTCAACCGACGCTTTTTTCACTCTCTGAAGAACTGCGATCATGCTCTGCCTCCGTTAAAAAAATCACGAAAATCCACGGGATACGTCCAGCACCCCGTCTATACTCTTGAGCCGGGAAACGATAGAACGGTAATGGTCCACGTTCTTGCAACTGATCTTCAGGTTGATGATCGAGGTGTCGCCCGAGGATTTCACCGTATTGATCTGGAGCAGATACACCCGCATATCGGAAAGCGCCACCGAGATATCCGCCACAATTCCCATGCGGTCGGTGACGTACACACGGATCTGCGCCTCGTACATTCCGCCGGAGCCATTGTCCGACGTGCCCTCCCAGTGGGCTTCCACCCACCGGTCCTTGTATTCTTCCTTGTCCCGGTTTGCCGTGACGTTCGGGCAGTCTATCTTATGGATGGAAATTCCGTAGCCCTTGGTCACAAAGCCGATGACCTCGTCGCCCGGCAACGGGTTACAGCACCGTGCAAATTTCACCTGACAGCCGTGCTCGCCGTCCACCACGATGCCGCCGTTGGTCTTGAGATTCTTCGGCGTAGTGACCGTTTTGATCTGCTCCGCCGTGACCGGTGCGGGCGTTGCCTCCTTCTCCTGGAGCGCCATGGTTTTGGCAAACTCATCGTGCAGCTTACCGGAAAGTTTGGAGAGCGAAATTCCGCCGTAGCCGAGGGTGTTGTACACGTCGTCCGCACTCATAAAGCCGAGGCGCTGACCCACGGTCGCCACGATCTCGTTGCGCATCTGTTCGGTAAAAGAACGAGTAAAGCGCCGGAACTCCCCGTCCACGATCGCTTTTCCGGCAACAATGTTGTCGGCACGCTTTTCTTTTTTGAACCATGCCCGGATCTTCGCCTTAGCCTCACTGGTCTTTACGATATTCAGCCAGTCCCTGCTGGGTCCACGGGAGGTGGGAGAGGTCAGGATCTCCACGATCTGACCGTTTTCGGGCACCCGGTCGATCGGCACGATCATGCCGTTTATTTTGGCGCCGATCATTGAGTTTCCGACGCCGGAGTGAATGGCATAGGCAAAGTCGATCACCGTCGAACCCTGCGGCAGAGCAATCACGTCACCCTTCGGGGTAAACACAAAGGTCTCGTCGTGGAAAATGTCGGTCTTCAGGGCGTTGAGAAATTCATCCGGGTCCTTTGCCGCACTTTCGGTCTCCACCAGCCGGGAAATCCACTCCAGCTTTTTGTCCATGTCCACGGTGGCTTTTTCGCCGCTCTTGTACTTCCAGTGCGCCGCAATACCGTATTCTGCCACCTGGTTCATTTCCCACGTCCGGATCTGCACCTCAAACGGGATCCCGTCCCGCCCGATGACCGTTGTGTGGAGCGAGCGGTACATATTCGGCTTCGGTGTGGAAATATAGTCCTTGAATCTGCCGGGAACCGACTTGAACATTTCGTGGATCAGACCGAGCGCCGTATAGCACTCAAGCTCGGTGTCCACGATGATACGCAGGGCGTAGAAATCGTAGATCTCGTCAAAGCTCTTGTTCTGATTATACATCTTGCGGTAGATACTGTATACCGTTTTGATGCGCCCTTTCAGGGTGAAATGGATATGATTTTCGGTCAGCTTCTTTTCCACAGCCGTCCGGATATTTTCAATGAACTCCGCCGTTTCCCCGTACTTTTCCTCGATATATCCCTGAATTTCGGAATATCCGATCGGGTCCAGATAAGAAATACAGAGGTTTTCCAGCTCCTGCTTGATTTTCTGGATACCGAGACGGTGCGCAAGCGGAGCGTAGACATACATGGTCTCCAGTGCGGTGGAGCGCCGCTTGGGGTCGGGCTTTGCGTCCAGCGTCCGCATATTGTGCAGGCGGTCGCAAAGCTTGATGAAGATAACCCGCACGTCCTTGGACATGGCAAGCAACATTTTGCGCAGATTTTCGATGTGCGCCTCTTCCTTGTCCTCAATATAAAGGGGAACCAGCTTGGTAAGACCGTCCACAAGCATTGCCACTTCCTCGCCGAAAAGCTTTTCGATCTCGGCAAGATTGGTCTTTTCCGGGCAGTCCTCCACCGTATCGTGGAGAAGCGCCGCACAGATGGAGTTGGTGTCAAGTCCCAGGCTTGCCACGATCTCCGCCACCGCAACCGGGTGGCAGATGTACGGCTCGCCGCTCTGGCGGAACTGCCCGTCGTGCATTCTTTCCGCATAGGCACCCGCCTGCTTTATTTTTGCAATATCATAATTTTTTCCGCTTGCTTCCAACGTGGCGATCAGATCGGCAAGATAATCGGGTCCTTTGCTCATGCGTATCCTTTCCTTTCGTTATATCCCCTGATGGCAATGGGTATTGCACTGCCCTTTCAGTTTTTTCAGAATAGAGGATCTTTCAATGTTGGTCTTTGCCGCATTGAAAAAGATCCGGAATCTGTAAATATCCTCGTCTATTTCTTCAATCTCGCAGATCTTCAGCTCGTTGAGGATCCGCAGAATATACTTGCATTTCACATAATTCAGCACCGGAAGCTGGGGGAGATTGACAAGCTTCATGATTCCTTTCTGATCCAGCACGCTGGTACCTGCCCGGAATTCCCGCCGGAGCACGGTATAAACTCTCGCAAAATCGTCACGGCTCGGGACAAAGTCCTCGCCGTCGTCAAATTCCGCTCCCTGGCGGATCTCCTCATAGCGCTCTTTTTCGTGGGCAAGGCGGCTGACGAACCGATGCGACACCTGCGCATCCTTGACGATCATCTGCACGCTCTGCACCCCACGGAAATCGTTGATCTCCACATTGAAGTACAGGTCTATGCTGTCGCCCGCCTCAAATCCGACCGCACCTTCTCCCACGCCGTAATACATTCCGGTCATGCAAAGCCCGTCGGATTCCAGCTGAAGCACGGTGTGATTGCCGTCACGGGTATGATACAGCCTGCGGACGGTCACGTTTCTCATGATAAAGGACGGCGTGGCGTTTCCGGTAGCGTTGCTGGTGCCGCACGGCTCCAGCAGGCGAAGCTCCTGCGCAAATTTCATGGTCAGCTCCCGCATGGAGATCTCGCAGTCGGCTTCCAGATGCACACGGAAGATCTCCTCCGACAGATGCTCTCTTGCGTATTCGTTGATCTTCCGGCGGAATTCCGGAAGATTTGCCCGCTTCACCGTCAGTCCCGCCGCCAGCTCGTGCCCGCCGTAGCGGAGCAGAAGCTCGTCGCACCAGGACAGCGCCTCCACCAGATTCATGCCCTTTATGCTCCTTCCGGAGCCTTTGCCGTCGTCCATCGGGTCCTCGTCCCCGTCCTCGACGCCGCAGAAAGACACCAGAATGGAGGGCAGACCGTACCGCTCGGTGATCCGGGAGGACACGATCCCGATAATTCCCTGTTTCCAGTGATTGCTTGCCAGCACGATCACGTAATCGTTGTCCGACTCGGCGTTGTTTTCGATCATTTCATACGCTTCGGTCGCAATGCGGTTTTCCTCGCTCTGCCGGCGGCGGTTGATCTCGCACAACTCCTCTGCACAGGCTTTCGCCTTTTCCGGATCCTCCTCCAGCAAAAGCTTTACGGCGATCAGCGCATCCGAGATTCTGCCCGCCGCATTGATGCGGGGCGCAATCCCGAAGCCGATGGTGCGGGAAGTAACCTTGCGCACGCCCGACGTGTCGCTCTTCTTGGCGGAAGCGTCCAGCAGTGCCGCCAGACCCGGTCGGCAACTCTTTTCCATGCGGGAGATTCCCATGCCGATAATCAGGCGGTTTTCGTCCACAACCGGCATCACGTCAGCGATCGTTCCCACCGCCGCCAGATCGGAATATTCCCATATCACCCGGTGAAGCCCCTGCGAAAGCGGCATACCGTTTTCCCGGCAACGCTTCATTTCACAGGCGCAGATCACCTTGAAGATCACGCCGACGCCCGCCAGCTCCTTGAAAGGATAGGTGCAGTCCGGTCGGTGCGGGTTGACCACCGCACAGGCGGCGGGCAGTTCGCTCCGGCATTCGTGGTGGTCGGTGACCACGAAATCCACGCCCAGCTCCCGGGCGTGCTCCACCTCGGCGTTGGCGGTGATGCCGGTATCCACCGTAATAATCAGCGTACAACCGGCTTTGGCAATCGCATCCACCCCGCTCATGGAGACGCCGTAGCCTTCTCCCTCCCGCTTCGGGATCTTGATGCCCGCCTCGGCGCCAAGCGAGCGGAGGTAGAGGTAAAGCATACTCACCGAGGTCACGCCGTCTACGTCATAGTCGCCGTATATGTAGATCTTTTCTCCGCGTTCCACCGCCGCCAGGATCCGCTCCACCGCCTTTTCCATATCGGCAAGCAGATACGGGTCGTGAAAGTCGGTCTCCTCATACCGCAGAAAGCGCTGTGCCTCCGCCGTCGTATGATAGCCACGGTTGTAAAGCAGAACGGCAAAGGTTTCGGAAATGTTCATCTCCTGCGCCATCCGTCGGACAGCGGCATCCTGCTTTTCGTCCCCGAACCTGTATCGGGTATCCCATATTTTTTCATTTTTGCGTTTCTTCATGAAAATCCCCCGATCCGGTTCCGGTTTTTCCAATACTCTTTTTCCGCAATTCACCGCACCGGTGAAAAACGGCTCATCAGCTGCAGCGCCGAGCGCAACCCGTCCACTGCCGAGCTGGTGATTCCTCCGGCATACCCCGCACCTTCTCCGCATGGGTACACCAGATCGTTCTTTGCCGCCGTGCGGTCCTCACCCCGCAGGATGCGGACAGGCGCCGAGGTCCTGGTCTCCACCCCGGTCAGAATGGCGTCGGGTGCGGAAAAGCCGGGCAACGTCCGGTCAAACGAGCGGATCCCCCGCTCAAGCTCCCCGGCGACGAACGACGGCAACAGCTTTCTCATATCCGCCGCTCTGACCCTGCCCTCCCGATAGGTGGGCAGAACCGACGACGGAAGCGTTCCAAAACCTCCGGAAAGGAAATCGCCCACCGTCTGAAACGGCGCAGAGTAATCGCCCCCGCCCGCAAGGAACGCCGCTCTTTCCAGCGTCCGCTGAAAGGCAATGGCGCCCATGGGCGTACCGTCAAAATCTTCCGGGCGGACGGTCACCGCCACGGCGGAGTTGGCATTTCTGCCGTCTCTTGCATAGTTGCTCATGCCGTTGACCACCACGCCGCCCTCCCCGGACGCCGCCGCCACGACCTCGCCGCCGGGGCACATACAGAAGGTGTACACGCCACGCCCCGAGGTGGTGTCGGAAAGATGATATTCCGCATGTCCGAGCTTCGGATGCCCGGCAAAATCTCCGTACAGCGCACGGTCGATCTTTTCCTGAAGATGCTCGATACGCACCCCGACCGAAAAAGACTTGACCGGCAATTCATAGCCCTGCGCCAACAGCATGGCGTAGGTATCCCGGGCACTGTGCCCCGGCGCAAGAATCAGAGCGCCGCAGTCCAGCTCGCCGGCACTCGTCGCAACCGAAAGCCCACCCTCCGCATTTCTGCGGAAAGAGTCCATCCGGCAACGGTAGCGCACCGTTCCGCCAAGACTTTCGATATGTGCCAGCATTTTCTGAATGATTCCCGAGAGCAGATCGGTTCCGATGTGCGGTTTCGCCTCAGTCAGGATCTGCTCCGGTGCGCCGAAATCGCAGAACCGCCGCAAAACCCAGGAAATATAAGGATCGTTGATTCTTGTCAACAGCTTTCCGTCCGAAAAAGTTCCCGCACCGCCGGCGCCGAACTGAATGTTGGACTCGGTATCAAGCACGCCCGATCGCACAAATTCCCGGTAGCGCTTCATCCGCCCCGCTACGTCGTCGCCCCGGTCGATAATCACCGGACAGTATCCGTTTTCCGCCAACAGCAGAGCGGCAAAAAGCCCCGCAGGTCCCATGCCCACCACAAGCGGCGGACGGACGAGCTTTTCCCCGCCGAACGTCGGCGACAGCGGCTCTTCCGACAGCGGCATAATCCGCCTTGCACCGTGCGAAACCGGTTTTACGGTCTGCACCTCCGGAAAATACGCCGCAACCGAATAAACGATGCGGATATCGTTTTTCCGCCTTGCATCTATCGAACGCTTCCGGATATGAAAATGAAGTCGTGCAGGGTTTATCCCTGCACGCTTCAGCTCAGCGGCGGCAATTGCCAGCGCCTCTTTTTCGTCTTCCTCCGGTGAAAGCCCGATTCCGCTTACCAGAACGCCGGACACCGGCTGCTTTTCCTCAAGCGGCATCGCTGCACTCCGTGTCCGCCTGCGTCACATCCGCAGAGGTGGTCCCGGATATCCCGAAGTTTTTGCGCTCTACGTTCATCACGTAGATCCAGATCACAAATGCGATCAGAAGGCAACCGATAAAAATGAAAATATTGGTTTTGTGGTTGGTTTTCACCACATAACTGCCGTCGTCATCGACTCTTTCTTTTTCTTTGCTTTTTTCCTTGCGCATATGCTCACCTCCCGGAAAAATACGGTCGTCACTCACCGGACGAATGTTCTTTCTTCTTTTCCTCGTCCGATTCCATGCCCGGCTCCAGTACGCTGTTCAGCTTTTGCTTCAGCGTATTGTAATTGAAATTCCGCTCCAGATTTCCGTCCATTGCCACCGAAATATTTCCGGTCTCCTCGGACACCACGATCACCAGAGCGTCGCTGATCTCGGAAAGCCCGATCGCCGCACGGTGGCGGGTTCCCAGATCCTTGTTGATATCTTCCTTGGTGGACAGCGGCAGAAAACATCCCGCCGCATAGATTCTCTGATTCCGGATAATCACGGCTCCGTCATGAAGCGGCGCCTTGTTGAAAAAGATGTTGCGCAGGATATACGGCGATATCGCCGCATCCACCAGAACACCGGAATTGATATACTCTCCAAGCTTTGTGGAGCGTTCGATCACGATCAGCGCTCCCACCTTGTCTCTTGCCATGTCGCTTGCCGCCGTGCAGATCGCATCAATGCCGGAGCTGTGCGTGGCAAGCTCTCTCGACGAATCCGAGGCAATTCCCTTCAGCCCCATCATGGAGGTACCGCCCACCTTTTCCAGAGCGGAACGCAGCTCCGGCTGGAAGAGGATCAGAACGGCAAGCCAGCCGATCTGGCGGAAATCGCTGAGGATATAATGCAGAGCGTGCATATGGAAAATATCGCTGAGAAAAGAGAGCAACAGAATACTCACAAGCCCCATCAGAAGCTTGCCGGCACGACGGTCTCGGATAAAACGGTACACCAGAAACAGAAGGACTGCCAGAATGAAAATATCAATTCCGTCCTTCCAGCCCATGGTCTTTACGACCGCCACCACTTTATCCGCAAAAAAGGTTTTCAACGACTCCAGAAAAGTCCATACCGCATCCATCGTTTTTCTCCTCCCTTTCCGCTCAGTATCATTTCCCGCACAAGGGGAAATACTTCATTAATTATAGCATATTCTCCCGTATAATTCAAGAGCTTTCCGAAATTTATTCGGAAATATACGAGAAAAATCAAAGGGAGCCTGGTCAGGTTCCCTCCGAAAGACGATTATCTGGTTTTGCGGTGCTCTGCTATCATGCTGTGCTTGATATCCCAGAGCTTCTGCGAAAGATCCACGTAGTAGTTGTGCGGGTTGTTGAAGCGGCGCACTTCTTCCCACATTCCCTCGATCTCTTCCCGGCAGTGCTGGCGGATCTCGGTGAGCGCAGGCAGGCGGTATACCAGCTCGCCTCCACGGAACACCGGCACCTGAAGCTCGGTAGCGTAAAAGTTATCCAGCGTCTTGCGCTTCCAGGTATATTCGGGGTCAAAGATTTCGATCGGCTTGGTGTCGTCCACCTTTTCGTCGTACACGCAGATCAGGTCCGCTTCCGCCTTTCCGGTCTCCCGTCCTCTCAGACGATAGACCTTTTTGAAGTGCGGCGTCGTGATCTTTCCGACGTTTTCGCTGATCTTGATCTTCGGCACGATGGTGCCGTCCGCCGCTTCCACAGCGCAGAGCTTATACACGCCGCCGAACACCGGATCGCTCTTGGAGGTGATGAGTCTCTCGCCCACGCCGAAAGCGTCGATCTCGGCGCCCTGGCGGATCAGCTCCCGGATGATATATTCATCCAGAGAATTGGATACCACAATCTTGCACTCGGTCAGACCGACCTCGTCCAGTCTCTTGCGGATCTTCTGCGTCAGATAGGTGACGTCACCCGAGTCGATACGGACCGCACACTTGCGGATCCCCTTCGGCAACAGCACCTCCTGGAATGCCTGGATAGCATTGGGCAGACCGCTGTCGAGAACGTTGTAGGTGTCGATGAGGAGCGTGGCGTTTTCGGGGTAGATCTCGCAATAGGTGCGGAACGCTTCGTATTCGCTGTCAAAAAGCTGGACCCAAGAATGTGCCATGGTGCCGCTTGCGGGCACGCCGAAGGCTTCGTCCGAGATCGTGCAGGCAGTGGAAGCACAGCCGCCGATATAGGCAGCCCGGGCGCCGAGAATAGCGGCGTCCGCTCCCTGCGCACGGCGGGAGCCGAATTCGCTGATAGCTCTGCCCTTTGCCGCACGGGTCAGTCTTGCGGACTTGGTGGCGATCAGGGACTGGTGATTGATCATCATCAGGACGTAGGTCTCAATAAACTGCGCTTCGATCGCAGGGGCACGGACGGTGATCAGCGGCTCGCCCGGGAACACCACCGTTCCCTCGGGGATCGCCCAGATGTCGCCGGTAAAGCGGAACTTGCGCAGACGGGCGAGGAATTCCTCCGAAAAGCATCCCTTGCCACGCAGGAAATCAATATCCTCCTCGGTGAAGTTCAGGTCCCGGATATACTCCACCACCTGCTCCAACCCTGCCGCCACGGTAAAGCCGCCGTTGTCGGGATTTTCCCGGTAGAACACGTCAAAGTAAACGATCTTGTCGCCGATCCCGCTGACATAATATCCATTTGCCATCGTAAGCTCGTAAAAATCGCAAAGCATCGTAAGATTTCGCCGGATATCCTTCATTTTCTTTTCTCCTGACCTTTTTATGTTAAAAATTTTTTATTTTTCTCTTGTAATTTCGGCAATAAAAATGTATAATAATTTCAGTATGTATGTTTTTTTGCGATACTATCGGAAAAATCCGCTCAAATTCCTGAAAGGACACAATATTTTATGAAACACGGTTTTATCAGAGTTGCCGCCGCAACCCCTCTCGTCACGGTCGCAGACTGCGGTGCAAACCTTGCCGAGCTGCGGCGCATCCGAAAAAACGCCGAACAGGACGGTATTCATCTGCTGGTATTCCCCGAGCTTTCGCTCACCGGCTACACCTGCTCGGATCTGTTTTTGTCCGGCACTCTGCTCCACGCCGCAAGCGATGCGCTTCTGACCTATGCGGCGGAAACGACCGATTCCGATATGATAAGTATAATCGGTTTTCCCTTCGTTGTCAATGATAAACTTTATAATTGTGCCGCAATTTGTCAAAAAGGACAAATTCTCGGTGTGATTCCCAAATCAAATATACCAAATTACAATGAATTTTACGAGGCACGGCACTTCACTCCCTACACGGGAGACACCACGCAGGTGCCCCTCGGCGACCGGATGGTTCCCTTTGGTCCCCGTCAGCTTTTTGCCTGCCGGGAGATGCCCACATTCCGCTTCGGCGTGGAGATCTGCGAGGACATCTGGGTACCGGCACCGCCTTCCACCGCTCTTGCCGGTGCAGGCGCTCTGGTGGTTGCCAACCTGTCCGCCTCCAATGAAACGATCGGAAAGGACAACTACCGGCGGCTTCTGGTAAACTCCCAGTCCGCCCGTGCCGTCTGCGGCTATATCTACGCCGACTGCGGCGACGGAGAGTCCACCACCGACCTCGTGTTCAGCGGTCACTCCATTATCTCCGAAAACGGTTCCCTGCTGGCGGAAAGAAAGCCCTTTGAAGAATGTGAAAAGGGCTATATCGCCACCGAGCTTGACCTGGAGCGCCTTGCCGCCGAGCGCCGGCGCACCAACACCTATCCCACCCAGCCCAAAACCGATTACGCCGTGCAAGCCTTTTCCATGCCGGTCACCGAAATGGTGCTGACCCGCACCTTTGACCCGCATCCTTTTGTGCCGGACGATCACGGCGAGCGCTCCCGCCGGTGTGAAACCATTCTTGCCATTCAGGCGAGAGGTCTTGCCCAGCGCATCCGCCGTGCCTATGCAAAAAAATGCGTCATCGGAATTTCCGGCGGTCTGGATTCCTGCCTTGCCATGCTGGTCGCCGCACGGGCGCTCGACCTTCTCGGTCGCCCGAGAACCGACCTTATCGGTGTGACCATGCCCTGCTTCGGCACCACAAAGCGCACCCGCTCCAACGCCGAAATTCTCTGCCACGAGCTTGGCGCAGAGCTTCGCTGTGTGGACATCACCGAGGCGGTGCGCCGCCATTTTGCCGACATCGGGCATGACGAATCGGTACACGACGTCGTGTATGAAAACTGCCAGGCACGGGAGCGGACGCAGGTCATTATGGACATTGCCAACGCCGAGGGCGGCATGGTGGTCGGCACGGGCGACCTTTCCGAGCTGGCGCTTGGGTGGGCGACCTACAACGGCGACCATATGTCGATGTACGGTGTCAATGCGTCGGTGCCGAAAACGCTGGTGCGGCACATCGTGGCTTACTTTGCCGACCGGAGCGAAGCCGAGGGCAAAAACACGCTTGCCACCGTCCTGCGGGATATTCTGGATACGCCGGTCAGCCCCGAGCTTCTCCCGGCAGACGAAAAAGGAAACATCACGCAGAAGACCGAGGACCTGGTCGGTCCCTACGAGCTTCACGACTTTTACCTCTATTATATGATCCGTTGCGGTTTTGCGCCGGACAAGCTGTACCGCATCGCCAAGCGCTCGTTTGCCGGGGTGTACAGCGATGAGATCCTTCTGAAATGGCTGAAGAATTTCATCCGCCGTTTCTTTGCCCAGCAGTTCAAGCGCTCCTGCCTGCCGGACGGTCCCAAGGTCGGATCGGTCGCCCTTTCTCCCCGTGGAGACTGGCGGATGCCGAGCGACGCTTCTGCCGCCGAGTGGATGAAAATCGCCGATTCCCTGTCCTGAGCGCCAGACGCATTTTCCTGATCTTTCTTTTGAATATCCTGTTTTTTCCGTTCATAATCGGAAAATATCAAGCCACAATAATAGCAGAGCACGGAAGTAAACGACCGGCAAAGCAAGTCAACTGCCGATGCTCAATGATATAGATAAAAAGATAAAAAAGAGAGAATCCGGCTATATGCGTTGTCTTTTACAGCGTAAAAGCAAATGCAGATACCCGGAAACAGGAGAATGAATATGGCAAGCAACAAGACTCTTATTCCCGAAGCAAAGGCTGCTCTTGACAAGTTCAAGATGGAAGCTGCAAGCGAAGTAGGCGTAAACCTTTCTCAGGGCTACAACGGTGATCTGACCGCTCGTCAGGCCGGAAGCATCGGCGGACAGATGGTCAAGAAGATGATCGAGAGCTACGAGAACCAGATCAAGAACTCCAAATAAGGAACGACCCAAAATTTCCCGCATTGCCAACCGGTGATGCAAAACGGGGGGCTGTCGCAAAAGCGACAGCCCCTTTGTGATTGATATCGGTCAGTCGAGAAATTCTTCCCGGATGGTCAGGTTGAATTCCTTTGCCAGTGCAATGAAATCCTCCTTGGTGATCGTCTGATGCTTGGCAGACGACATCGAACGCATCTTTACATAGATTTCAGCGCTCTTCTCCACGGTGTGAGCCAGGCCAAAAGCGATGTCAAAGTCCTCGCCGGCACAGAAAATACCGTGATGTGCCCAGACGGCAACGTCGTATTCCTTCATCTTCTCGGAGGTCGCAACGGCGATCTCTCTGCCGCCCGGAACCATCCACGGGATCACGCCGACGCCTGCCGGGAACACCACCGGACACTCGGTCATGGACTCCCACAGCTCACGGGTGAACACCTTATCCTCCAGCGGAAGGACAAAGGTCATGGCGATGATGTTGGCGGGGTGGCAGTGATAGATTACTCTCATCTTGCCGCCGCTTGCCAGCTTCTTGACCTCGTGGTTCATCAGGTGCGAGGGCAGCTCGCTGGTCGGTCTGCCGCCCTTGGTCAGACCCCATACGATCCGGTATTTCGTTCCGGTGGAGTCCACCTCGATGATACAGCAGGTCTCCGCCGTTTTGCGCAGAACGTCGCTGAAATATTTTCCGGAGCCGGTCACCATGAAGAACTCGCCCGCAAGGTTCGGCACCGAGGTTCCGATATCGGTAAAGGGGGCGTCAAAGCAAAGGTCGTCCCGGACCTCCTCTACCGCCTCCATGGGGATCCGGTAGGAAAGGTTTCCGCCGTTTCTCTCGTGAAATCTGAGCTGCCAGCCGTCCTCGGCAAGGCGTGCAAAGTTCTGTGCAAATTCCGCATCCATTACTTTCATGATTACAAATCCTCGTCAATCTTTATTTTTTGAATTCCGGTATTCACCGTTTTATTTTCTCTTGGAAAGAACCTGCTCCTCGTAGGTCTTTACCTTTTCAAACCAGCCCTCTCCGGCGTCTACGCCGCAGCTTCTGCAATATTCTTCCCATACGGCGCCCCACGGGTAGGCTTTCAGCTCTTCCTGAAGCATCATCAGCTCGGTAAAGCGTGCCTCATCCTGAAGCTTTGCAAACTTTTCGTGCGGCGTGCAGAGTGCGCACAGCAGTGCCTTCTGCCAGCTGCGGAAGCCGACGACCCATGCGGAGATCCGGTTGATGCTGGCGTCAAAGTAATCCAGCGCCATGTACACACGGTCAAGGGCGTTGCAACGGACGATCTCCTTTGCCATTTCCTTGGTCTCGTCGTCCAGAATCAGCACGTGGTCGGAATCCCAGCGGATGCCACGGGTGATGTGCAGAGCGATCTCCGGGAAGTAGCAAAGCAGAGCCGGGATCTTATCCGACACCACTTCGGTGGGATGATAGTGACCGTTGTCCATCAGCGGCAGGCAGCCCTCGTGGGTTGCCGCAAAGGTCAGGGCAAACTCTGCGCTTCCGGCGGTATAAGCCTCCACGCCGATTCCGAACACCTTGGACTCCACGCAGGGCTTGACAAGGTTGCGGTCATACGGCTCGGAGAGGATTTCCTCCACCGACTTCTTGTAGCGGAGTCTCGGACCCATGCGGTCTGCGGGAACGTCCTTGAAGCCGTCTCCGATCCAGATGTTCATCACGCAGGGGATACCGGTCTCCTCGGCAAAATACTGGGAGATGCGGATGCAGGCTTTTCCGTGCTCCACCCAGAAGCGACGGACTTCTTCATCGGGGCTGGTCAGCGTCAGACCGTTTTTCGCCATGGGATGAGAGAAGAAAGTGGGGTTGAAATCAATGCCCATTCCTCTTTCCTTGGCAAACTCCACCCATTTTTTGAACTGCTTGGGGGTCAGCTTATCCCGATCCACAAATTCGCCCGGCTCAAAGATTGCATAGCAGGCGTGCAGATTGAGCTTTTTCTTTCCGGGGCACAGCGACATTGCACGGTCCAGATCCTCCATCAGCTGTTCCGGCGTTCTTGCCTTACCAGGATAGTTTCCGGTGGTCTGGATGCCGCCGCTGAGCGGTCCGTCATGGTCGAAGCCGGTCACGTCGTCTCCCTGCCAGCAGTGGAGAGAGAGCGGGATGGTTTTCAGCTTCTCAATGGCGGCGTCGGTGTCCACACCGATCGACGCATACTTTGCTTTTGCCAGTGCATATTCCTGGTTCATGTTGAATTACCTTCCTTTCCTGTATGGCATCCGCCCGTCGGCGGTATGCAATAGCGCCTTTCCGGCGTTAAATTTTTTTGACGTTGAAAGAGCGGAATACGGCGCTCCTTGCCTCTGCTACGGTCGCAAACACGCCGGTACCCAGCATCTGCGCCAGGAGATTTCCGATTGCCGTTGCCTCGGTGGGTCCCGCATACACCGGAATATCCAGCGCCTGTGCGGTCAGCTCGTTCAGATAATCGTCCTTGCTTCCACCGCCGATGATGTGCAGAGCCTCCGGCTTTTTCCCGCACATCTGCGTGATCTCCTCAATAGTCTGCGCATAACATTCGGCAAGACTGCGGTACACGCAGCACAGCATATGGTCAAGTGGCATATCGGCAACGCCGCAGGCGTCGGCGATCTCTTTCATCATGCTCGCAGGCGCCAGGAAGCGGTTGTCGTTGACCCGGATCCGGTACGGAGTGTCTCCAAGCGCCGTCGCCATATCACACAGCTCGGCAAAGGAATACCTGCCGCCAAGCTCCCGGCGGATCGACTGGATGATCCAGAGCCCCATGATGTTTTTCAGATACCGAAAGCGGTGCGCATAGCCGCCCTCGTTGGTGAAGTTGCGCAGGCGTGCCTCGGCAGAAGAATCGGGCGTCGTGCGCTCCACGCCCATCAGCGACCAGGTGCCCGAGCTTAAGTATACGATATTGTCAAGATTGGAGGGCACGGCAAGCACGGCAGAGCCGGTATCGTGCGACGCCGGGTGGATGACCGTCAGATCGTAGCCGACCCGTTCCCGGATCTCCGGCGAAAGCTTGCCCAGCACCTCTCCCGGCATACTCAGATGTCCGAAAAGATGAGCGGGATAGCCGAGGCGTCCGATCATTTCCATATCCCATTCCCCGGTCTTCAGGTTGACAAGCTGTGCGGTGGTGGCGTTGGTGTATTCCTGGTGCGCCACACCGGTCAGCCGGTAGCCGAGATAGTCGGGCATCATCAGAAATTTATCCGCCGCCTCCAGTTGCTCCGGCGCCTGAAGCTTCAGCGCCATCAGCTGATATACGGTGTTGTAGAGCTGTTTCTGGATTCCGGTCCTTTCGTAAAGCTCCTCCTCCGGAACCTTGCGGTAAACCTCCGCATCCACGCCGACCGTGCGGTTGTCCCGGTAGCCCACGGCGTCCCCGATGACCCCGCCCTTTTTGTCAAGCAGAAGAAAATCCACACCCCACGTGTCGATTCCCATGTAAGCAGGGATCTTTCCGATCTCCGTACAGCGCTTCATTCCCGCCACAACGCTTTCAAACAGCGCCTCGTGGTCCCAGCACTGGTGACCGTTTTTCTCGGTTGTCCCGTTGGGAAAGCGATAGACCTCTTCCAGCTCGATCTTCCCGTTTTCCACACATCCAAGGATATGCCGACCGCTGGAAGCACCGATATCCACTGCCAGATAATAGGTTTTCATATATTCCTCCCTCGTTCATGATCCGGTGGCGCCCTTTCCGGTGCCACTCTTTGATGATTACATTATAACACATCCCCTGCGGGATAATAAGATTGCTTTTTTACTTGATTTGTGTCTTTTTTTGCCCCCCCTATTGCATTGGAGAAGAAAATATGCTACAATAATGACAAATCCTGCGCCAAGCGTAAAAGGAGGTCATGATGAACCCGAAAATTCTGGAAAAGCTTTCTCAGATCACGGAAGAAGAACAGTTTCTGCTGATTCCCGACAACCGGGAATCCCACCGTGCCCTGTATGCAAAGCCGGGACGTTTTATCATTGAGCGGCGCCATATGTCCAACATCGTTTCGGGCGAGGCGACCGCCGCCGTCTGCATCCGCTCCCATCCCCGCTTCAAGGAATTTCCGGAGCACTCGCACGATTACATTGAGATCATGTACGTCTGCAGCGGAAGCATCACGCACGTTTTCGGAGAGAACGAGGTCTGCCTTCCCGCCAATCACCTGATTATTCTGGGCAAGAACGCCCACCACTCTATCCGCACCGCAAACAAGAACGACATCGGCGTGAACCTTATCATTTCCACCGATCTTTTTGAAAGCTCGCTTGCCCGCATCCGCCGGGACTCCGGGCTTTCCGCCAAGCGCCTGGAGGCACTGCTGGACACCGCCGCCGACTCCTACTGCGTGTTCGACGCCACAAACAGCATCCCCATCCGGAATCTGGTGGAGAATATGCTCTGCTCCTTTCTGGACGATACCGGAGAGGATGCCTATATCCTCCAGCAGTCCCTGCACCTTCTGCTGTGCTATTTTGCCGCCCTGCGCACCGAGAGCTTTTCACAGGAGACCGATTCCTATGCGGAAAAGACCAAAAAGAAGCTTCAGAATTACATCAGCACCTCGTACAGCACCGCCACGCTCACCGAGGCGGCGCAGATGCTGGGACTTTCCGCTCCCTACCTCAGCCGGTGGATCTGTCAGAATTTCGGCACAACCTTCAAGAATCTTCTGATGAACGAGCGCTTTTCCGTGGCGGAGGAGCTTCTGGCAAGGACCGATACGCCGGTCGGCGACATCATCAACCACATCGGTTACGAAAACAGCAGTTATTTTCATAAAGAATTCCGCCGGCGCTACGGCGTGCCGCCAAAAGCCTACCGCCGCCTGCACCGGGAATGACCTTTTTCGGAAAATGTCAGAAAATATGAATTTTTTTGCAAAAAGGTATTGACAAACCGCCGACAATCTGCTATAATAACAAAGTCGCATGACGATGCTGGTATGGCTCAGTCGGTAGAGCACGTCATTGGTAATGACGAGGTCATCAGTTCGATTCTGATTACCAGCTCCAAAAGGATCTCCGTGGGTCAATAGACCTGCGGGGATTTTTGGTTTATTTTCCCCTTTTTGCACGGAACCCGGCGAATTTTTTGCAATTCCCCTTGACGACCTTCCGTGTTTGTGCTATAATGGTAAAAAATGAAAACGCTGTGACAGGGAGTAGTAGGTTCCCCGGTTTGGTTTCAGAGAGCGGACGTCTGGTGAAAGTCCGCACCGCCGCCACCGAAGTCGCCCCCGAGCGGTACGGATGAAACGCAGTAGTCCGCAACGTATTGCCGTCGTTACCGGCACAAAGTCTTTCCGGCTTTACTGAGTGTGCGCCTCCGGGCGCAAAATCAGGTGGTACCACGTGCTCCACGTCCTGATATCCGTCAGGGCGTTTTTTGTTTTTCCCCTGCCCCGCTCAGGCGCCGCCGGACCTTTTTCACAAATCTGATTTTATTATGTATGGAGGATATTATGAATTCTTGCAACGAACTTCCGAAGGTATATTCCCCCTCGGACTTTGAAGACCGGATCTACCGGAACTGGTGCGACAAGGGTTATTTCACGCCCGACGTCAACAATCCCGCCCCCGCCTTTTCGGTGGTCATTCCGCCCCCCAACGTAACCGGACAGCTCCACATGGGACACGCCCTGGATGAAACGCTCCAGGACATTCTGGTGCGCTACAAGAGAATGCAGGGCTTCAACACCCTGTGGGTTCCCGGCACCGACCACGCGGGCATCGCCACCCAGATCAAGGTGGAGGAATATCTCCGTGTCAACGAGGGACTGACCCGCTACGACCTGGGACGTGAAAAGTTTCTGGAGCGTGTGTGGGACTGGAAAAAGCAGTACGGCGACCGCATCATCAGCCAGCTGAAAAAGCTTGGCGCCTCCTGCGACTGGAGCCGTGAGCGCTTCACCATGGACGAGGGCTGTTCCCGTGCGGTGCGTGAGGTCTTTGTCAACCTTTACAACAAGGGGCTGATCTACCGGGGCAACCGCATTATCAACTGGTGCCCGCACTGCATCACCGCCCTTTCGGACGCCGAGGTGGAATACGAGGAGCAGGACGGCTTTTTCTGGCATATCCGCTACCCGATCAAGGACAGCGACGAATTCGTGGAGATCGCCACCACCCGTCCCGAAACCATGTTCGGCGACACGGCGGTTGCCGTCAATCCCGCCGACGAGCGCTATACCCACCTGATCGGAAAAACGCTGATCCTGCCGATCGTGGGACGGGAGATCCCGGTCATCGCCGACGAATACGTGGAGATCGGCTTCGGAACCGGCTGTGTGAAGATCACCCCCGCTCACGACCCCAACGACTTTCTGGTCGGTCAGCGCCATAACCTGGAGCAGATCAAGGTCATGAACGACGATGCTACCATCAACGCCTACGGCGGAAAATACGAGGGCATGGACCGGTATGAGGCACGGCGTGCTCTGGTAGCAGACCTGGAAAAGGAAGGCTACCTCATCAAGGTAGTTCCGCACAAACACAACGTCGGTTCCTGCTACCGGTGCAAGACCACCGTGGAGCCGATGACCTCCAATCAGTGGTTCGTCCGCATGGAACCTCTGGCAAAGCCCGCACTTGAGGTGGTCCGGGACGGCAGAGTAAAATTCGTGCCCGAACGCTTCAGCAAAATTTACGTCAACTGGATGGAAAACGTACACGACTGGTGTATCTCCCGTCAGCTCTGGTGGGGACACCGGATTCCTGCTTTCTACTGCGACAAATGCGGGAAGATGACGGTTTCCAAGGAGGACATCACCGTGTGCCCCGAGTGTGGCGGCAGCGTGCATCAGGAAAGCGACGTGCTGGACACCTGGTTCTCCTCTGCCCTCTGGCCCTTCTCAACAATGGGCTGGCCCGACAAAACGCCCGAGCTTGCCAAATACTACCCGACCAGCGTGCTGGTGACCGGCTACGACATCATCTTTTTCTGGGTTGCCCGCATGATCTTCTCGGGACTGGAGCATATGGGCAAGGAACCGTTTTCCACCGTGTTCATTCACGGACTTGTGCGTGATGCACAGGGCAGAAAAATGTCGAAATCGCTCGGAAACGGCATCGACCCGCTGGAGATCATCGACAAGTACGGCGCCGACGCTCTGCGGTATGCGCTGGCAACCGGTAACTCCCCCGGAAACGATATGCGTTTCTCGGACGAAAAGATTGAAGCGGCAAGAAACTTTGCCAACAAGCTCTGGAACGCTTCCCGCTTTGTCCGCATGAACCTGACGATCGACGAGATCACCCTGCCTGAGGCAGACCGTCTTGCCCCCGAGGACAAGTGGATCCTCCACGAGTACAACCGTCTGGTCGCCAACGTCAACGCCGCTCTTGACAAATACGAGGTCGGCGTGGCGCTTTCGTCGGTTTACGATTTCACGTGGGACGTGTTCTGCGACTGGTATATCGAGCTTTCCAAAGTCCGTCTGAACGACAAAGAGAGCGAGGGCAACCTGGTGGCGCAGAACGTACTTGCTTACGTCCTGACCGGAACGCTCAAGCTTCTGCATCCTTTCATGCCCTTCATCACCGAGGAAATCTTCCTGTCCCTGCCCCACAAAGAGGAAAGCATCATGATTTCCGCCTACCCCAAGGCAAACGACGCCCTGGTGTTTGAAGAGGACGCTTTGCGCATGGAGCGCATCATTGCCGCTATCCGTGCCATCCGCATCCGCCGCAACGAGATGAACGTGCCGCCCTCCCGGAAAGCCAAGGTCTGCATTGCTACCCGCTACACCGATACCTTCAACGAAAGCTCCGCCGTTTTCTTCCACCGTCTGGCTTCCGCCTCCTCGGTTGAGATTGCGGAAAGCTTTGAGGGCGTGTTGCCGGCGGACGAAGCGGTACAGATCATCACCGACTCCGCCACCATTCTGCTCCCGCTTTCGGATATCGTGGATACCGAAAAAGAGCGGGCACGGCTGACGGGCGAGGAGAAAAAGCTGGCGTCCGAGATCGAGCGTCTGGAAAAGAAGCTGGCAAACGAAGGCTTTGTGGCAAAAGCTCCCGCCGCCGTCGTGGAGGGAGAAAGAGTCAAACTCGCCAAGTATCATGAAAATCTGGCGGGCGTGCGCTCCGCTTTGAGCAAACTCAAATAAAATTCTGCCAAACAGGCATAATCCCCCTGTCGTCCGCATATAACGGATAACAGGGGGATTTTACCATGAAACAGAAATTTCAGCTTCCGGCGCTTCTTCTGTGCCTCTGCCTGCTTGCTCTTTCCGCCTGTAACAAAAGTACAAGCGTCCTGCCGGCAGGTACGGAGGACAAAGCCGTTCCGGCGGTGAAAGGAGATATTATGCCGAACACCGGAATCACGTCGCCCGTCCGGGCAATGTGGCTCTCTCAATATGAAATTGCCGCCCTCTGTACCGAGGACGGCAAAAAGCCCTGCTCTTCCGATATCTTTCTGCAAAGAATCGCACGGCTCACCGACAATCTGAAAGCCTGCGGTATCCGCACCCTTTTCGTGCAGGTGCGCCCGAATACCGACAGCTTCTACCCCTCTGCCCTTTTTCCGCTCTCCGCCTTTGTGACCGGAAGCGACAGAGTTCAGCCGGATTTCGACGTGTTCGGCACTCTCTGCGAACAACTGACCGCCGCCGGAATTGCCGTGCACGCATGGCTCAACCCTTACCGCAGTATGACGGCAACCGAGCTGAAAAGCCTGCCCGCCAGGTACCCGGTCGCCGGCTGGTTTGCCTCCGACGGGGACCGTGGGCGCCTGATTGTAGAGGTAAACGGGCGTTTCTGGCTGAACCCGGCGTATGAGGAGGTGCAACGGCTGATCCTCCTCGGCGCCGAGGAGATTCTTACCCGCTACCCCGCCGTGCAGGGGTTACATATCGACGATTACTTTTATCCTACCACTGACCCCGCCTTTGACGCCGACGCCTGCCGGGAATACCGTGAGGGCGGCGGAACGCTTGCGACAGACGATTTTCGCCGGAATTGCGTCAACCGGACGGTGTCGGCTCTCTGGCGACTCTGCCACCGCTACGGCAAAGCTTTCGGCGTCAGCCCGGGCGGAAATACCGACCGCAATTACCGGGAGCTGTACGCCGACGTTGCGCTGTGGTGCCGGGAAAGCGGCTATCTGGACTACCTCTGCCCGCAGGTGTACTTTGGACTGGAGCACGGCTCGTGTCCCTTTGCCGAAACCTGCCGGGAATTTTCCGATATGGCAAAGGCGGGCAATATTCCGCTGATTATCGGCATGACTTCCGAAAAAGCCTGGGCGGCTTCCTGTGGCAAAACCGATATCTGGGCGGGCGTCGGGAAAAACGAGTGGCTGGAGCACCGGGATATTCTTTTCCGGTGTCTGAAGGTCACCCAGACCGTTCCCGGCTGTGTGGGCGTTTCGCTCTTTGGCTACCGGCTTTTCTTTGACCCTGTCACCGGGCAAAAGATTCCCGGAACCGCAGAAGAAGCCGCCGCCCTGTTTGCAGCGCTTCCCGACGCAACCTGGGAAATTCCGTACCAAACGGCGCCGTAGCCGAATTTTCGTTACGAATCGGTGTCCTTATCCGTTACGAATTTTATCCTTGCCACCCGGTTCATTCCGCTGTCGTAAAGCACACAGCCGTCCATTTTCATGGCGTCACGGTTCTTTTCCTGTCTATATAAAAACCTTCCCCGTACCGTGCCGCTTTTTCCCGGCGCAGACCTGACCTGAACCGGCGAGGCAAGGGAAAATGGTCCGGAGCGGTCAAAACGATCGTCCAGAAAATACAGCCCGCCACGCCTGATTCTGCCGTATTTTTCGATAACGGTGAATTCACACAGCAGATCCGGTTCTTTCTTGCAGGCTTTTCCCTCGTTATTCAGCCTGGAATATGGCGTCAAGCGGAACAAAAGCAAAGAAAGCACCGCCACAAAAAGCAGTACCCCAGAGCGAAACACAAGAGAAAGAACCAGCCCCAAAAGAAAGATGCCGCCGATCACAACCCCATACGGAAAAGCGGGCGCCTGCCCATACAGATGTCCGCAATGACTGCACTTAGCAACGTAAAGCATCCGTCGCACCGGCGTGTTGAGCGATGTGTTCCGACAGAATCCCCTGTCCTTGGCTTTATCAATTCTTTTCCCGCACCACGGGCACCTTTTTCTGTTCATAATCCTGCCTCCAATGCTTGTACTGTTGCCTATACTATATCATATCCGCAGTCTTTTGTCAAGAAAAGGCATAGAATTGCCCCGGAGAGTCATAACCACCGGTAAACCGGTGGCTTGCACAGCCCTTATAAGGGGCAATTACAGGCACAACCCCTAAAGGGGTACAAAAAGTTTGACACCG
>ENA-ORMN01001096-ORMN01001096.1-human-gut-metagenome-genome-assembly--contig:-NODE-1096-length-28414-cov-4.709863_pt1 | contig 28414 bp, 24 predicted proteins | sample MGYA00242102_ERZ508993 | MGnify/ENA primary metagenome ERZ508993 (study PRJEB26280, sample SAMEA2338770) | human gut metagenome | biome: human gut; feature: human-associated habitat; material: faeces...
CTGCGGTCGCCCTGACGGGTTCGACTCCGGGCTTCGCCCTCCGCTCAGGATGACATGAGGGGTGGAATGGTCGCCCAAAGTTTAGATTTGCGCTGGGTCTACGGCGCTTCCGGTTGTGCGCCGACACGACGTGGCGGGAACTCAGAGGTGGGACAGCTTTTCCACCGCATTTTCCGGGCAGACCGTCTTTCCATGCTCGTTTATGTAGGAGGACAGCGCTTCCGGCGAGCAGGGGGAGCCGTATTCCGGCAGGAAGGAATATTCGTCAAGCACGGGAAATCCGGTGGGGTCAAGCCCTGACAGGCGCAGATAGTATCTGCCGTCGTCCGACCGGTACGCCGCACTGTCGCCGGTATAGCCGACGTTCAGCAGGCGGCGGCAGACCTGCAACAGGATCTCCAGGCTTTCAAAGCGGAAAACGCCGGTGCGCCCCTTGTCGCCGACGGGACGGTGGGCGGTCTTACAGTGAAGCGGCGTCTGCACGTCCTGCTCCTTTACATTCTCCTTGCCCTCTCCCTCCACACAGGAAAGGACCGAGCCGAGCTTTGTGATAAACATTTCACAGCCGCCGCTGTGGGAGGGGTAGAGCTGTACCAGAACACGCTGACCGTCGGTATCAAAGCCGATGCTGTGCTTGGCACGGTTGAGGATGTCCCAGAACATCCGCTTGGTTTCGGTATTGCTGTAATCCAACTCCTCGGTCCGGATTTCAAAGCTCTCCAGATCATCGGGGGTCAGCATCACTTTCAGCTTGCTTTCATTGATCAGGATGATTTCCATTGCAATTGCCTCCGTCTGCAATTATTACTTATTACATATTATAAGCGATTGCGCCCCGAAAGGGTACCCCAAAATTTATGGAAAGCGGGGAAAAAGCAGGGGGCGGCGGGGGAAAGTGACTTTTTTAGGCGAACGATAGGAAATTTTATCGGGCGTATTGCTTTTTGTGTAAATTTATTGTATAATAAAAACAGCAAAGGACGGAAAAACAAAAAAACATCGGCAATTTTGCCGATGACGGAAAAGAAAGGAAACAGTTTATGAAGCATATCACAGCGGTCTTGTTGGTGGTGGGGATATTGTTGACCCTGCTTTGCGCCTGCACCGGCAAAAAGGACGAGGAGGAGACCTCGGCAGTTACCACGACCGAAGCCGAGCCGCAGACCACGACCGGAGGCGCCGGAAACGAAGCCCGGACCGACGATACGGGCAATGCAAAAGAGTGGACGAACCGGTATTGATGAGAAAACAGAAAAGGGGCTGTTAAAAAACTCGATGTTTTTAACAGCCCCTCAAAAATGCCGGTCGGGAAGCCGGCATTTTTGGTGCGATCTTGGTCGTTTTTGCCGCCTATGACTTGTCTTTTTGACTTTTTAGTGGCAAAACGGCGGCGTTTAGCCGCCGAGACCAATGTCGTCGGGGGTGTAAAAAAACTCATTTTGAGTTTTTTTACACCCCCTTTTTTCAGGTAAGGGAAAAGCGGTTTCCCTTTACGACCAGTTCTTCCAGGGCTTCCGCACAGAGAAAATCGGTCTGTGCGGCACGGAAGCGGTTGTTTTCGATCACCAGTCTGCCATGACGGCGGGCGGTGGTCTTGTGCCGGTGGGTGTCCAGAAGAATCCGCTTTCCGGCGGGATTTTCAAAGTCGTTGTCGGTGAGGATCATTTCGCCGATCACACCGGATTCGTACCAGTAGCCCAGGGCGTCGTGCGCTGCAATGTCGTTATAGGTGAGCGACAGGCGGTTGCGGCGCACCACCGTTTTTCCGGAGGAGGAGAGCAGGATATGCGGACAGGCGACGACGGTGTTGCCCTCCAGCAGGATGTCCGGCATCCGGTCGGGATTTTCCAGCAGACTGCCCACCCGGAGCAAATCCCCGATATCCCGGTCAAAAATGAGGCGGACGTCTTTCCGGTCGGGGGTGTACCGGACCTCCCGGACCCGTACCTGTCCACGTTCCTCCAGTGTGTCGGGGTCGCTGACGTGCAGAAGGTCGCCTGCAAGGCAGGGAATCAGCCCCTCCTGTTCGGGGTGACGGTAGCCGATCTGTACGGTATGGGCGTCAGGAATGTTGTTTACGGCGAAATAGGCGCCGTGAATATTGATTGCATCGTCGATCGAGCGGTCGATGTGGCAGTCCCGGATCGTGAACTGACCGGAGCAGTTGACGGCGTGGATGCCGTCGGCGGTAATGGAGAGCAGGTCGTCGGGGTTGCGGGGGGCAATCTGAACTTTCTGCACCGTGATGTTGCGGCAGATCTGGGCGATGATTCCCATGCCCGCTCCCCGGAACATCCGGATGTTTTCAAAGCGCAGGTTTTCGGAAAATTCGCAGAAGATCATGTCGTTTTCACGGTTTTCGTCGTTGCCGATAAACACGGTATCGCCTACGCCGTAGCGGTTGCGGAAGCTGTCCGGACGATAACGGAAATGCAGTCCGTCGCCGGTGTTCGAGGCGTCGGTGCGCATCAGCGGTGCGGCAAGACCTTCGTCACAGTCCCGGCAGTCGCCGGCAAACAGATAAGCGACCCGCACCGAGTGGTCGGTAAGATCCTGGAAAAACAGCTTTTTGTCGGCGGTGGAGATGATATCGCTTCCGGTATGAAAGAGGATATTACCCTCCCGAACTTCATAGTTCCGGAACGGCTCCTCCATGCGCAGGGAGAATCCTTCTTCGTCGCAGGCAGTGACGGTTCCCTGACAATGACGGGGAAAGGAAAAATCCATGGTAAAGTTTTTCAGCGCGATATTTTCGCAGTTCTGCAGGATAAAAGGGAACACCCGGTCGCAGAACAGAAAGTCCGCTCCGCCGCCGTCCACCGTCAGGTTTTTACAGCCGAGCAGGGGAAAGATCACCCGCTTTTCCCCCGATGCGTTGTTGGAGGGGAAGAAAGGGGCAACGTGGGCGCCCTCCTTGTAAAAGCGGTATTCTCCCGGCTCAAAGCGCAGAAGCGCTTCCTCGCCTGTTGCCGTGAGTTTCCGGATAGCGTCTGTGACCCTTGGGGTGGCGTTTTTGCCGTCTGCGGGAATGGTGATCGTCTGCATGGGAAGATCCTCCGTTTCGTGATAAATGGACAGAGGGGCTGTCCGGATGCCGGTCTGAACAGCATCGGGACAGCCCCGTAAATAAAATTATTTTTTCAGAGACACGGCAAGCTCAGCTTTTGCCACGAGGTTCTGCACGGTCAGACCGTACATCTCAAGCAGGGGCGGAACCTTGCCGGAGTGACCGAAGCGATCCTCTGTGCCGAGACGGATGACCGGCACGGGGCAAGCTTCGCTGACCACCTCTGCCACAGCGGAGCCGAGACCGCCGATGACGTTGTGCTCTTCCGCCGTTACAATGGCGCCGCACTCGCCGGCGGCACGGAGCAGAAGCTCACGGTCGATGGGCTTGATGGTGTGGATGTTGATGACTCTTGCATGGATGCCACGTTCTTCCAGAACCTTTGCCGCTTCCAGCGCCATGTTTACCATGATGCCGGTTGCCACCAGGGCAACGTCACAGCCTTCGGTCATTACCACGCCTTTTCCGATCTCAAAGCGGTAGCTGTCCTTGTCGTAGATCACCGGAACGGCAAGTCTGCCGAAGCGGAGATACATCGGACCCTTTTGCAGGATAGCGGCTTTTACCGCCGCTCTTGCCTCCACGGCGTCGGCGGGGTTGATTACCGTCATACCGGGAATGGTGCGCATCAGGGCGATATCCTCCAGACACTGGTGGGTAGCGCCGTCCTCACCGACCGTGATACCCGCATGGGTAGCGCCGATCTTTACGTTGAGGTGGGGGTATCCGATAGCGTTCCGGATCGGCTCAAAGGCACGTCCGGCGGCGAACATGGCAAAGGAGGAGGCGAACACCGTCTTTCCGGCGGCGGCAAGACCTGCCGCAACGCACATCATGTTGCCCTCTGCGATGCCGCAGTCGAAAAAGCGCTCGGGGAATTTTTTCTTGAAAATACCGGTCTTGGTCGCCGCCGCAAGGTCGGCGTCCAGAACCACGAAATCGTACTCACTGCCGAATTCGGCAAGTGCGTTACCGTATGCTTCTCTGGTTGCAATTTTTTCTGCCATTGCTCTGCCTCCTTACATGGTTGCCTTGATTTCGGAAATTGCGGTGGCGTACTGCTCGTCGTTCGGAGCGGAGCCGTGCCAGCCGACCTGGTTTTCCATAAAGGAAACGCCCTTGCCCTTTATCGTGTGTGCGATGATCGCACAGGGCTTGCCCTTTACGGTCTTTGCCTCCTCAAAGGCGGCGGCAATCTGGTCGAAATCGTGACCGTCAATGGTGATGACGTGGAAGCCGAAAGCCTCCAGCTTCTTGTCGTGGGGGGTGGGGTTCATGACCTCGGTCACGGGACCGTCGATCTGAAGTCCGTTCAGGTCGATGACGGCGCACAGATTGTCCAGCTTGTAGTGAGCGGCAAACATGGCTGCCTCCCAGATCTGACCCTCTTCGCTTTCACCGTCTCCGATGATGGTATAGGTGCGGTAGTCCTTACCGTCGATCTTGGCGGCAAGCGCCATTCCGCAGGCGCAGGAGAATCCGAGTCCCAGCGAACCGGTGGACATATCCACGCCGGGGGTGCCCTTCATATCAGGGTGTCCCTGCAGGAAAGAATCTACCTGGCGGAGCTTTTTCAGTTCTTCGGTGGGGAAGTAGCCCTTTTCCGCCAGAGCGGCGTACAGAGCGGGAGCGGTGTGACCCTTGGAGAGAACCAGACGGTCACGGTCGGGGTCGTTCGGATTTTTGGGATCGACCTTCATTTCCTGAAAATACAGGTATGTAATGATGTCGGCGATGGAGAGAGAGCCGCCGGGATGTCCGGAGCTTGCCGCATGGACCTCCTCGATGATATCAAGGCGGATTTGAGCGGCGGTTTTTTTCAGTCGGTTGAGCGTTTCCTGTTCCATGAAAATAGACCAAGCCTTTCCTGTTTATTTCACATAGGATATTATATAATAAGTGGGGTTAAATGTCAAGGGCTTTCGGGATTATCGGCAGATTTTTTCCTTTTTTCCTCAGAGTTTTACAAAGCCGAGCTTCTTCTGCACCTTGGAAAGCGTGCGGCGGGCGTAGTAGGACGCTTCCTCGGCGCCACGCTTCATCTGGGCTTCCAGCCCCGCTTTGTCGGCAAGCAGAGCGTAATATTTTTCCTGCACGGGCGCCAGGGCGTCGGCACATACCTCGCCTACCGCCAGCTTGAAATCGCCGTAGCCTACGCCGTCAAACTCCCGCTCGATCTCCTCCATACTCTTTTTGGTGAAGCAGGCGTAAATGGTCATCAGGTTGTTGATGCCGTCCTTGCCCTCGGCAAAGCGGACGCAGGTGTCCGAGTCGGTAACGGCACGGCGGAACTTGCGGATAATGGTGTCCCGGTCGTCCAGGATGTAGACCACCGCATTCGGGTTTTCGTCCGATTTCGACATTTTCCGGGTCGGCTCGGCAAGCGACATGATCTTCATGCCCGATTTGGCAACGATCGGTTCGGGCACGGTAAAGGTGCCGGGGTAGAGCTGATTGAAGCGCTCCGCAATGTTGCGGCAAAGCTCCACGTGCTGCTTCTGGTCGATGCCCACCGGAACCACGTCGGTCTGGTACAGCAGGATGTCAGCCGCCATGAGCGAGGGATAGGTGAAAAGTCCGGCGTTGATGTTGTCGGCGTGCCGGGCGCTCTTGTCCTTGAACTGGGTCATGCGGGACAGCTCGCCGAACATGGTGAAGCAGTTGAGGATCCAGGCAAGCTCTGCGTGCTCGTGCACGTGGGACTGCACGTACAGCGTGTTCTTTTCGGGGTCCAGTCCGCACGCCATGTAGAGGGCAAGCGTTTCGTAGGTGCGCCGGCGCAGGTCGGCGGGAACCTGCCGGACCGTGATGGCGTGTTCGTCCGCCACGCAGTAAAAGCACTTGTACTGCTCCGAATAAGAGGAAAAATTCTGAATGGCGCCAAGGTAGTTGCCGATGGTCAGATTGCCGCTCGGCTGAACGCCGGAAAAGGAGACCTTACGATCCTGAAACATAATGAAAATACCTCCGATAGGATGATTTTTTGAAGTCGAAATGAAAGGGGAAGCCGGAAATTATTTGCCGGAGAGCAGTGCGCCGAGGCGCCGGATACCCTCTTCGATCTGTTCGTCGGAGGGCATGGAGTAATTCAGCCGGAACGAGGGAGAGGGCAGGGCGGGATTGCAGTTGAAGGTGGCGCCAGGCACGACCGCCACTTTCTTTTCCAGCGCACGGCGGACGAATCCGGTGGAATCCTTTTCCCCGTGCAGGGTGCCCCACAGGAACAGTCCTCCCTCCGGACGGGTGAATTCCGCCGCCTCCGCCGGAATATACCGGTCGATGGCGCCCAGCATGACGCCGCACTTGCGGCGGTAAAGCCGGTTGATGCCGGCGATGTGCGCATTCAGGTCACAATGGGTGATATAGCGGTAGCAGAGCATCTGGAAGAAGATGTTGGTGTGGACGTCCTCGCACTGCTTGGCGACCACCATTTTTGCGGCGACTTCACCGGGAGCGATGACAAAGCCCACCCGCATTCCGGCGGATAGGATTTTGGAGAAAGAAGAGCAGTAGATCACCCGTCCCTCGGTGTCCATGGATTTCAGCGTGGGAATATCCTCGCCCGAAAAGCGAAGCTCGCCGTAGGGGTTGTCCTCCAGGATCATGATGTGATACCGTCCGGCAAGCTCCAGCAGTCCTTTGCGGGTGGCAAGGGAGGTGGTGATGCCGGTGGGATTCTGGAACGTGGGAATCACGTACAGAAGCTTTGCCCGTGGCGTGTGCCGGAGCGTGTCCTCCAGGCGGTCAAGGTCGATGCCCTCCGCCCCCATGGGAACGCCCACCGTGTTTGCCCCGCACGAGCGGAAAGCGTTCAGCGCCCCGATAAAGCTCGGATCCTCGCAGATCACGCTGTCGCCCTCGTTGCAAAAGACCTTGCAGGCAAGCTCGATCCCCTGCTGACCGCCCGATAAGATCAGCGTGCTGTCGCCCTGTCGTACCATGCCGGCGCCGAAGCGTTCGCACTGGCGCCGTGCAACCGCCTCCCGCAGGGGCGTGTAGCCCTCGGTGATGCTGTATTGCAGGGCAGAGGAGGCTTCCTCTGTGAAAATATCGGCGGCAAGCGATTTCAGTTCCTCCACCGGAAAGGACTCCGGCGAGGGGTTGCCTGCGGCAAACGAAATAATAGACAGATCGGTAAGACTTTTGAAAATTTCACGGATTGCCGACGGCTTCAGTGCGGCAAGCTTGTCCGAAAAAATATATTCCATGGAAAACCTCCGGGAAAATTCCCATCTTTTTAAATGATTCCTTATAATGATAGCACAGAAAACCGAAAAAGTCAATTGACTTTTCGGGAAAAGTATGATATCATTTTTATAATGTGAAGAATGCCGCCGGGAGCGGCGAAAGGAGTGGCAATGATAAGACATATCGTAATGTGGAAATTCAAAGCGGTCGGGGAGGGAAAGACCCGGGAGGAAAATATGGCGCTGGTGCGTGAGCGCCTGCTTGCTCTGCGCCCGATCATCCCTCAGCTCAGACGCATGGAGATCGGGGAGGACATCTCCCACACCGAAATGTCGATGGACCTTGTGCTTCTCACCGAGTTTGACAGCGTGGAGGACATGAAGATCTACGCCGGACATCCGGAGCACCTGAAGGTTTCGGCATATGTACGCAAGGTCATTGAGACACGGGTCGTGATCGACACCGAGCTGTAAGGAGGATACACCATGATAAAGCTGGAAAGAGCTTCGGTTATGAACCTGGAAAACGCCATCCGTGGCGCCAGAAACCCTATGAACAGCTGGGGGCGGATCGACAGTTGTTACGATGAGGCGGGGAATTACGTGCTGGGTCCGAACGACCTGGATCTTGCCCGCCGTCTGGCAAACGCCGGAAGCGACCACAGAAAATTTCTCCGTCAGATCTTTGTGTCGGTGGATATCACCGCTCCGCTGTACTGGTGGAAGGAGTTTGATACCTACAAGGTGGGAACGGTGGCAAATTCGTGCAGTACCATGCATAAGATACACGCCGCACCCTTTTCCCGGGAGGACTTTTCCTGCGACCGGATGGACGAGGCGGGGCTTGCGGCGCTGGATACCCTGATCGCTTTCCTGGAGGAGGAGCGCCAGCGCTTCTGCGCCAATAAGGACGACCGTCAGCCGTGGCACAATATCATTCAGCTCCTCCCCTCAAGCTACAATCAGATGCGGACGGTGAGCATGAACTACGAAAACCTCATTAATATGTACTATGCAAGAAAAAATCACAAGCTTGCAGAATGGCATACTTTCTGCGACTGGATCGCTTCCTTGCCGTATGCTGCCGAGCTGATTCTCGTGCGGGGCTGAGCGGGTTCCGATAAGATTGAAAAATGCACAAGAGTTTTTGGAAAAGCTTGTGCATTTTTTGTCAAAAAGCGGAAAATGCCCTGGATGTCCGGATTTTCTTCTGGATACGTCTTGACACTGAATTATAAAAATTATATAATATAACTTAAAGTAGTTTGCGCCCCCTCCCTGACGGCGGCGGACGTAAAAACTTCATTTTTTTACGGAGGTTCATATGAACAGAGTTTTTAACTTTTCGGCGGGACCGTCGATGCTTCCTCTGGAAGTCCTTGAAAAAGCAGCATCGGAGCTGGTTTGCTACGGTGAATCAGGAATGTCAGTTATGGAGATGTCCCATCGATCTCCGGACTATGAAGCTATCATCAAGGATGCCGAGGTTATGCTTCGCAAGCTGATGAATATTCCCGATAACTATAAGGTGCTTTTCCTGCAGGGCGGTGCTTCCACCCAGTTTGCGGCTGTGCCCCTCAACCTGATCCGGCGCACCGGCAAGGCAGACTATGCCGTTTCCGGTCAGTTCTCCGGCAAGGCGTTCAAGGAAGCGCAGAAGCTCGGCTATGACGTCAAGTGCATTGCCACCACCAAGGACGACAATTTTGACCACGTTCCGGTAATCACCCGGGACATGATCCGTCCGGATGCCGCATACCTGCACATCTGCTTCAACAATACCATTTACGGAACCAAGTATCCCTACATTCCCGACACCGGCGATATCCCGCTGGTTGCCGATATGTCCTCCTGCATCCTTTCCGAGCCGGTGGACGTAAGCCGCTTCGGCGTGATCTACGCCGGTGCGCAGAAGAACATGGCGCCTGCCGGTCTGACGCTGGTGATCGTCCGTGAGGATCTGCTCGGTTATGCCGAGGAAAAGATGCCCACGATGCTGGAATGGAAGACCATGGCGGAGAACGGCTCCATGTACAATACGCCCCCCTGCTACACCATTTACATGGCAAAGCTGGTTTACGAATGGCTCCTCTCCATCGGCGGACTTGAGGAAATGAAGAAGAGAAACCAGAAAAAGGCGGCACTGCTGTACGATTACCTCGACAGCCAGAGCTACTACATCGCACCGGTCAAGCCGGAGAGCCGCTCGATGATGAACGTCACCTTTGTGACGGGCAATGCGGATCTTGACAAGAAGTTCGCCGCAGAGGCGGCGCTTGCCGGACTGAAGAACCTCAAGGGTCACCGTTCGGTCGGCGGTATGAGAGCTTCCATTTACAACGCTATGCCTTACGAGGGTGTAGAGACGCTGGTGGCTTTCATGAAGAAGTTTGCCGCTGAAAATCCCAAGGCGTAAGTTACCCGAAAAACGAAAAAACAAACGGGGCAGGGCACGTTTCGGCGTCCTGCCTTCGTTCCAACGAAAGGATTCATCATGAAAAACATTCTGTGTCTGAATAAAATTGCCGCTGTCGGCACCGATAAACTTGACCGTGCCGAATACACCGTCGGCACCGACGTCCAGAACCCCGACGCCATTATGGTCCGTTCCGCCGCCATGCACGACATGACCTTCGGTAAGGAACTGCAGGCGATCGCCCGTGCCGGCGCCGGCGTCAACAACATTCCGGTAGACCGTTGCTCGGCAGAGGGAATTGTGGTGTTCAACACCCCCGGCGCCAATGCAAACGGCGTGAAAGAGCTTGCTATCTGCGCTCTGATGCTGGCTTCCCGCAATATCACGGGCGGTATCGAATGGGCAGAGTCGCTCAAGGGAACCGAAGGTGTTGCCAAGGCGGTTGAAGCCGGAAAGTCCAAGTTTGCCGGTGTGGAGATTATGGGCAAGACGCTGGGCGTGATCGGTCTCGGCGCTATCGGCGGACTGGTGGCAAACGCCGCCGTCAAACTTGGCATGACGGTTGTGGGTTGCGACCCCTTCCTGAGCGTGGACGCCGCTTGGAATATGGACCACCACGTGGTCAAGGCGGCTTCTTATGAGGACGTGTTCAAGGTTGCCGATTACGTCACCCTGCACGTTCCCGCTACCCCCCAGACCAAGGGCATGATCAATGCGGCAAGCATTGCTTCCATGAAGGACGGCGTGCGCATCATCAACCTTGCCCGTGCGGACCTTGTCTGTGCGGCGGATATCAAGGCAGCGCTGGAGTCCGGTAAGGTCGCTTCCTACGTGACCGACTTCCCGACCGAGGAAACGGTTGGCGTGCCCGGCATCGTGACCATTCCTCACCTGGGCGCTTCCACTGCCGAGTCGGAGGACAACTGTGCGGTTATGGCGGCGCTGGAGCTGGATGACTTTTTGCGCTACGGCAACATCCGCAACAGCGTGAACTTCCCGAACGTGTCGATGCCTTTCAGCGGCGACCGTCGGCTGTGCGTGTTCCACGCCAATATTCCCGCCATGCTCTCTCAGATCACGGTGCTTTTGTCCGAGGCGGGTGTGAACATTGAAAACATGATCAACAAATCCAAGGGCGACAACGCATATACCATGGTGGACATCACCGGTGCCATTGCGGACGATACGATTGCAAAGCTGAATGCGATCGAGGGCGTTGTCCGTGTCCGTGTGATTTGAAAAAATTATCGGAACTGTCAAACGGGGGGCTGAATCACATCGGCTCTCCGTTTTTTTGGACGGAGGAAACATGAACGAACAGAAGGAATCCTTGAAAAACGAGCTGATCGGCTTTCTCAACGAGAATTCCGCCGAGGAGCTTTGGGAGCTTTTCAAACAGAACAAGACGGTGTTTGCCTATTACCGCTGTGCCCTGATGGAGGTGGAGACCAAGCTCCGGGTGCTGGACACCCAGTTTTCCACCATGTACGACCGCAACCCGATCGACATGATTAAGACCCGGATGAAATCTCTGCCGAGCATCCGGAACAAGCTGGAGCGCAAAGGGCTACCGGTCTCTATGGAGGCGATTCAGAAGAACATATTCGACATTGCCGGTATCCGGGTGATCTGCCCCTTCGTGGACGATATTTATATGCTGGCGGAATGTCTGGAACAGCAGGACGACGTGCGGATCATCCAGAAAAAGGACTATATTCAGAACCCCAAGGACAACGGCTACCGGAGCCTGCATCTGCTGGTGGAGATCCCGATCTTTCTGCAGAACGAAAAGCGGAATATGATCGTGGAGGTACAGCTCCGCACCATTGCCATGGAGTTCTGGGCGAATATCGAGCACGACCTGCGCTACAAAAAGAACCTGTCCCCGGAGATACTGCAACAGGTATCGGACGAGCTGATCCAGTGCGCCGATATCAGCACCGAGCTTGATCACCGGATGCAGAAAATACGGGATACCGTCAACCGGATATCCTGAGCATTGTGTGCTTTTTTCGTCTTTTCTGAGGCTTTTTTGTGAAAAAAAGGTTATCGGAGGACGGAATATGATATTTTTTTAACCATATTTATGTTTTTTTATAATGTCCTCTTGAAATTATAGGAAATATTGTGTATAATAAACATAACATGACAGGCGGAAAAACTCTCATGCCGCCTGGACGAAAAGTATATTTTTCAGGAGGATTTACAAAATGGCAAACCGTATCGTGCTTAATGAAACTTCTTACCACGGCGCCGGCGCAATCCGTGAAATTGCGACCGAAGTCAAAAACAGAGGCTTTTCCAAGGGATTTGTATGTACCGACCCCGATCTGCTGAAATTCGGCGTATCGCAGAAGGTCACCAAGGTCCTGGATGACGCAGGGCTTGCTTATTCGATATATTCCGATATCAAGGCAAACCCCACCATTGAGAACGTTCTGCACGGTGTAGAGGAGTTCAAGAAGAGCGGCGCAGATTATATCGTTGCTATCGGCGGCGGTTCTTCCATGGACACCGCAAAGGCTGTCGGTATCATCATTGCCAACCCCGAGTTTGCGGACGTGCGCAGCCTGGAGGGTGTTGCTCCCACCAAGAAGCCCTGCGTTCCGATCATTGCCGTTCCTACGACTGCGGGAACCGCTGCGGAAGTTACCATCAACTACGTTATCACCGACGTTCAGAAGCAGAGAAAGTTCGTCTGCGTGGACGTACACGATATTCCGGTCGTCGCTGTGGTTGATCCCGAAATGATGAGCTCGATGCCCAAGGGACTGACTGCCGCAACCGGTATGGACGCTTTGACCCACGCCATTGAGGGTTACATCACCAAGGGCGCATGGGAAATGACCGATATGTTCCACCTCAAGGCAATTGAGATCATCTCCAAGTCGCTCAGAGGAGCGGTTGCCAACGAGAAAGAGGGACGTGACGGTATGGCACTTGGACAGTATATCGCCGGCATGGGCTTCTCCAACGTCGGTCTGGGTATCGTTCACTCCATGGCGCACTCTCTGGGTGCTCTGTATGACACGCCTCACGGTGTGGCAAACGCTATTCTGCTCCCGACCGTAATGGAGTACAACGCAGACGCTACCGGTACCAAGTACCGTGACATCGCCATTGCCATGGGCGTGGAGGGTGTTGACAAGATGTCGGTTGCCGAGTACCGCAAGGCGGCAGTGGACGCTGTCAAGAAGCTTTCTGCCGACGTGGGAATCCCCGCAGACCTGAAGGCAATCGTAAAGGATGAGGACGTACAGTTCCTTGCCGAGTCCGCATATGCAGACGCTTGCCGTCCCGGAAACCCGAAGGACACAAGCGTTGAGGACATCAAGGCACTTTACCGCTCGCTGATGTAATAAATTCAAAAAGAAATGGTCCTGTCAGAAAGCCGAAACCGGCTTTCTGGCAGGACTTCTTTGTGTCAAAAAAACCACCCGCTAAGCGGGTGGTTCCGTTGTAGCCCCATAGATGGGATAAATTTTATTGACGCTTTTTCTTTGGGACCGCTGGCGCAAAGAAAAAGCTTTGCAAAAAGAAACGCCATTTGAGGGGATTTCGCCCTCTGCGGAGGGCGACAAGGGCTGTGCGCCCTTGACTGCACCGCCTTTTGAAAAAGGCGGACGAAAACTTTCGATAATTGGCGATATCCCTTAAAATTCAAAATAATTGACGGCGTTATCGTAGGTGATGCCACGGATCATTTTGCCGAGCATTTCCCGGTCGTCGGGATATTCGCCCGCTTCTACCCAACCTCCGATGAGGTTGCAGAGGATGCGGCGGAAATATTCGTGACGGGGGTAGGAGATCAGACTGCGGGAGTCGGTCAGCATTCCGATAAAGGCGCCGAGGATGCCGAGGTTGGCAAGCGCCCGGAGCTGGGCTTCCATGCCGTCACGCTGGTCGTTGAACCACCAGCCGGAGCCAAGCTGAAGCTTGGAACGGAAAGGCGCTTTCTGATAACAGCCCATCAGGGTGGCAAGCGTGTAATTGTCGTTGGGATTCAGGGAGTACAGGATCGTTTTCGGCAGGGCGTCCTCCGCTTCCATGGCGTCCAGCAGACGGGAAAGCGGGGTGGCAAGACTGCGGTCGCCGATGCTGTCAAAGCCGGTGTCGGGTCCGAGCTTGCGGAACATGGCGGTGTTGTTGTTGCGGATAGCGCCAACGTGGATCTGCATACACCAGCGGCGCTTTGCGTATTCGGCGGCGCAGAATTTCAGCAGGGCGGTCTGGTAAACGCAGACGTCAAGCTCGTCCGGCGTGGCGCCGTTCATGACCCGGGCAAATACCGCCTGGGCGTCGCCCTCCGCATAGGGAATAAAGTCAAGTCCGTGGTCGGCAAGGCGGCAACCGTTTTCATGAAAAAAGTCAATGCGGCTTCTCAGCCATGCCGTCAGAGCCTCAAAGGAATCGGCGCCGGTGGAGGCGATGACCTCCCGGAAGCCGGGGCGCTGGATGTTGAGATAGCGGTCGGGGCGGAATGCGGGGAGAACCCGTGTGGCAAAGTCGCTTTCCCGGATCATTTTATGCCACTCCAGGGAATCGGCGGGGTCGTCGGTGGTGCAGAGCAGGCGGACGTTTGAACGACTGATCAGTCCCTTGGCGCCGAATTCCGGCGACGCAAGCTTTTCGCCGCAGGCGGCGTAGATCCGGTCTGCGCTTTCGGGCGTGAGCGCTTCGTCAATGTCAAAATAGCGCTTCAGCTCCAGGTGGGTCCAGTGATAAAGCGGGTTGCCGATGCAGTAGGGAAGCGCCTCGGCGAACGCACGGAACTTTTCGTATCCCGATGTGTTTCCGGTGATGCGGTCTTCGTCGATGCCGAAAGAACGCATCATGCGCCACTTGTAGTGGTCGCCGCCCAGCATCAGCTCGCCGATGTCGGAAAAGCGATAGTCGGTGGCGATCATTTTCGGGTCAAGGTGGCAGTGATAGTCGAGGATCGGAGCGCCCTCGGCAAAGTCGTGATAAAGCTCCCGGGCAACCTTTCCGTGAAGCATGAAATCGTCGCAGATGATGTTTTTCATAGAATACCGTCCTTATGTGGTTTTATTTGCTTTGTATGTATCTGTATTATAACCAATCCCGGCAGGATTTTCAATATCATATCGTACATAAAATTAGCAAATCGTTCAAGATATATGAAAAAAATTCCCCGGAAACCGGGACGGATTTTCAAAAAATATTGAAATTTGCGGGAAAATCGGATATAATGGTAAGAGAAAGAGCAACGCACGGAGAGGGGACTATGATGAGCGCACTGCTTGACAATCTGGAATACGGCAGGTCGTGGCATGATTTTGCGGTGGACTATTACGAGGGCTATACGCCGAACATGAGCGACTACCATATGCACAGCTATTACGAGGTCAGTCTGATCCTGGCGGGAGAGGTGACCGTGCTTTTTGCCGATCGTTCGCAGAGCGGGGGCGGAAGCCGGCTTGTCCTGACCGCACCTTACACCGCACACTATATCATACCCGAGCGGGGCGTTTTTTACAGCCGGAAGAACCTGCTGTTCACGGCGGAATTTCTGTCGGATGTCGTGCCGGGCTGGGAGGGGATCCTCCGGACGTTCGGGCGGGGCGGGTGCGTGATTCCGCTGGAACCCGAGCAGGCGGACGGTCTGCTGGAGTGGCTGGGGCGCATCGAGGCGGAAAAGGATATTTTCCGGCAGAAACTTCTCATTCTGTACACCCTTTCCCGGATCTCCGAGCTTCCCGGCAAGGAGGCGCCGGAGGAGGTGCCGGCATGGCTTTCGGACTGCCTGCGGTACCTGTCGGAAAACTACCGGGAGAAGCTGACGGCGCAGATGCTTGCCGACCGTTTTTCGGTGGGGCGGACCACGCTGATGACGGCGTTCAAGCGGTATACCGGCATGACGGTGAGAGATTATCTGACCCGTTGCCGGCTGAGAAATTCGGTGCGGTACCTGCGCCAGGGAATGAGCGAAGCGGAGGCGGCGGAGCTGTGCGGCTTTGGGGACGCCTGCGGGCTGATACGGGCGTACCGGAGGTATTTCCGGACCACGCCCAGGCGCTATCTTGCGGGTGACGCCGCACTTTCCCGGCATCCGGAATAAAATGCGATGTCCGCTTCAAAAAACTTGACAAATCCGACAGAATATTGTATAATATAATAATTGAATGTTATGGTTGCGGCGGCGGTACGGTCTGCGGCGTATTTTTGAGAGGACAGCCCTACGGGGCGATTCGGAACAGTTTATGGCAGAGAAAAGAGCGGCGTCCTGCGGGGACGTCGGAGAACAGAAAAAATACATGGCGGAGGTCCGGGCGTGGAACGAACGGTACCTTGCCGAAAACGGCGTCCGCAGGCGTGCTTTCGTGCTGACGCTGGGGTGTCAGCAGAACGAGGCGGACAGCGAAAAGCTGGCGGGCATGGCGCAGGAAATGGGCTATGAGATCACCGACCGTCCGGACGATGCCGTTTTGCTGATGGTCAACACCTGCGCTATCCGTGAGCACGCCGAACAGCGGGCACTTTCGCTGGTGGGACAGTACAAGCACCTCAAGGCGGCAAACCCCGAGGTGATTATCGTCATCTGCGGTTGCATGGTGGTGCAGGAGCACCGGATTTCCGACATCAAAAACCGATATCCTTACGTCGATATCCTGTTCGGCACCTCGTCGCTCCACCGGTTCCCGGAGCTTCTCGTGCAGAAGCTTGGGGACGGAAAGCGGCACCTTTGCCGGGACGGCGAGGAATACCGGGTGGCGGAGGGCTTGCCGATCCGCCGGGAGAGCACGTACCGTGCGTGGGTCTCGGTGATGTACGGATGCAACAACTTCTGCTCCTACTGCATCGTTCCCTACGTGCGGGGACGGGAGCGAAGCCGGAGCCACACCGAGATCGTCCGTGAGGTGCGGGAGCTTGTGGAAGCGGGCTATAAGGACATCACGCTTCTGGGGCAGAACGTCAACTCCTACGGCAAAGATCTGAAGGAGGGGTGCGATTTTGCCGACCTGCTTCGGGAACTGGACGCTATTGAGGGCGATTACTGGCTGCACTTCATGACCAGTCACCCGAAGGACGCCACCGACAAGCTGATCGACACCATTGCCGGCTCCCGGCATATCGCAAAGCATTTTCACCTGCCGATGCAGGCAGGCTCCGACCGCATCCTTGCCGCCATGAACCGCCGGTACACCTTTGAAAAGTACATCCGGATCGTGGACGAGCTTCGCCGGAAGATCCCCGGTATCACGATCACGTCGGATATCATCGTGGGATTCCCGGGCGAGGAGGAAGAGGACTTTGAACAGACGCTGGCGGCGCTTCGCCGGGCAAAATTCGACATGATCTTTTCCTTCCTGTTCTCCCTGCGCCGGGGAACGCCTGCGGCGGAAATGGAAAACCAGGTGCCGCCGGAGGTCAAGAGTGCCCGGTTTGAGCGCCTGCTGGCTTTGCAGAATGAAATTTCACTGGCTTCCAACAAGACGTGGGAGACAAAGCGGGTGCGGGTTCTGTGCGACGGCGTGAGCAAAAACAATCCCGCCCTTTACAGCGGCAGGACGGAGGGCGGAAAGATCGTGTTCTTTGAGGGAACGCCGGACACCGTGGGGCAGTTCCTCGATGTTTCGGTGAAGCGGGCGGACACCTTTGCCCTGTACGGGGAGATCCGCAGATAAACATATCCGGCGCCGGACGGCTCCGGAATCAGAATTCGGAAAGGAAATAAAAAATGGATATTTTTGAAATGGCGGCACAGCTTGGCGATGCGCTGAAGCAGGACGAAAGACTGGTGCGCCTGGCAAACGCCAAAACGGCATATGAGGGAAACACCGAGCTTCAGAAGCACCTTGTGGAGTATGAGGTACAACAGCGTGCCATGCAGGGCGAGATCACCAAGGAGGAGCGGGATCTGCATTTTGTGGACATCATCCAGAAGCGGATTGACCTGCTTTACCGTGCGATCATGGAGGATCCCGATTTCAAGGAGCTGAACGAGGCGCAGGCGGCGGTCAACGAGCTGATGAATCAGATCAATTCCACCATCACCTATCATATCACGGGCGAAAAGCCGAGCGAGGGCTGTACCCACAACTGCGCAAGCTGCGGCGGTTGTCACTGAGGCGATCTTCACAATCTTTGAACGACGGAGGGCGTGGCCATGACTCCGATGATGGAGCAGTATTTTGAGGTCAAGAACCAATACAAGGACTATCTTCTTTTTTACCGTCTCGGCGACTTTTACGAGATGTTTTTTGACGATGCGATCATTGCATCCCGGGAACTGGAGCTTACCCTTACCGGCAGGGACTGCGGGGAAGAGGAGCGGGCGCCCATGTGCGGCGTGCCTTTTCACAGTGCGGAGGGCTATATCGGTCGTCTGATCGAAAAGGGCTATAAGGTTGCCATCTGCGAGCAGATGGAGGATCCGGCGCTGGCAAAGGGGCTGGTTCGCCGTGAGGTGATCCGGGTCATTACCCCGGGAACGGTGATTGAAAGCAACCTGCTTGCCGAAAAGAAAAACAATTACCTTTGCGCCGTGTTTATGGGAGAGTTTGAGTGCGGAGTTGCGTTTGCCGACGTTTCCACCGGGCAGATTTTTGCCACCTCCTTTTGTGGGGACAACGTGGCGGCACGGCTGAAAAACGAGCTTGGTACCTATGCGCCACGGGAGGTGATTTCCAACCTTTCCGCCGCACGGCTTGGCGAGGTGGCGGACTTTATCCACGACCGGCTCTCGGCGATGCTGAACGACAACCGCCCCTCCGATTTTCATTTTGAAGAGGCACGGGAGCGGGTGAAAAAGCAGTTTCCACAGAGTCTGCGGGAGGACGACTATGAAAACCGGGCGCTGATCTGCGCCCTGGGCGGTCTGATCTCCTACGTGGCGGAGACGCAGAAGACCGACATTTCCTATATCAAGGATCTGAATCTGTATACCGAGGGGCAGTTTCTGGAATTGGATCTCAACACCCGGCGGAACCTGGAGCTTACCGAAACCATGCGGACCAAGGAGAAAAAGGGTTCGCTTCTCTGGGTGCTGGACAAGACCCGCACCGCCGCAGGAGCAAGGCTTTTGCGGCAGTGGATCGAGCATCCCCTCCTGAACACCGGCGCTATCGTCAGACGGCAGAATGCGGTGGAGGAGCTGTTCGGAAACTATATCCTCCGGGAGGAGGTCGGCGCTCTGCTGGAAAACGTGCTGGATCTGGAGCGCCTTGTCACGAAGATCGTATACGGCACCGCAAACGGAAAGGATCTGCGTGCGGTGGCGTCCACTCTGGCGGTTCTGCCGGAGGTAAAGGGACTGCTTGCCGGGGTGAAGTCCGACGAGCTGAAAGAGCTTTGCGAAAGTCTGGATACGGTGCAGGACGTGTATCAGCGCATTGACAGCGCTATCTGCCAGGATCCGCCCTTTTCTATCCGTGAGGGCGGCATGATCGCCGACGGCTATCATGCGGACGTGGACTATCTCCGTTCGGTTATGCACGACGGGCACGGCTGGATCGAAAAGGCGGCGGCGCAGGAGCGGGAAAAGACCGGGATCAAGACGCTGAAGATCGGTTACAACAAGGTCTTCGGGTATTACATAGAGGTATCGAAATCCTTTGTGGATCAGGTGCCGGACACCTACATCCGCAAGCAGACGCTGACCGGCGGAGAGCGGTATATCACCCAGGAACTGAAGGACATGGAGGCGACCATTCTCGGCGCCAAGGACAAGGTCTGCTCTCTGGAATATGAGCTGTTCTGTGAGGTGCGGAGCTTTGTGGCGGAAAACAGCCAGCGCATCCAGAAATCGGCAGCGCTGTTGGCAAAGCTTGACGCTTATCTCAGCCTTGCCGCCGTTGCCGCCAAGAATCAGTACATCCGTCCCGAGGTCGATCAGAGCGACGTTATCCGCATCAAAGACGGTCGGCACCCGGTGGTGGAGCAGTTTGTGAAGGACGCTTATTTCGTCCCCAACGATACCGAGCTGGACACCGGTCACAACCGGATGATGCTGATTACCGGACCGAACATGGCGGGTAAATCCACCTATATGCGGCAGATCGCCGTGATCTGCGTGATGGCGCAGATCGGCTCGTTCGTGCCGGCGTCGGACGCACGCATCGGCGTGATCGACAAGCTGTTCACCCGTGTGGGCGCTTCGGACGATCTTGCCTCCGGGCAGTCCACCTTTATGCTGGAGATGAACGAGGTCGCCTATATCCTGCGCAATGCGACCCGGCAGAGTCTGATTATTTACGACGAGGTGGGACGGGGAACCTCCACCTTTGACGGCATGAGCATTGCCCGTGCTATTATCGAGTATACCAACAGCCGCAAGATCGGGGCAAAGACCCTGTTTGCCACGCACTATCACGAGCTGACGGTGCTGGAGGACGAGCTGGACGGCGTGGTGAACTACAATATCGCCGCCAAGAAGCGGGGAGACAGCATTACGTTTCTGCGCAAGATCGTCCGGGGTTCCACCGACGACAGCTACGGCATTGAGGTGGCAAAGCTTGCGGGACTGCCGAACGAGGTGATCCGGCGGGCCAAGGAAGTGCTGGCTTCGGTGGAAAAGACCGCAAGGAGCCTCAGCACCTCGGAGGTGAAAGAGGCGCCGCCGGAGGACGATTCGCTCATCCGCTTTGACGACTGCCTTGCCGATCAGGTGATCGAAGAGCTGAAAGCGGTGGACATCAATACGCTGTCGCCGTATGAGGCAATGAGCTTTTTGTTCAACTTACAGAAAAGGCTGAAATAACCGGGTATCGCAAAAAATTCCGGTACGGGAAAGAGAGGAGGAGCTTCTTTGGGAAAAATCAACGTGTTGTCATTTGCGGTCGCCAATCTGATTGCGGCAGGCGAGGTCGTGGACCGACCGTCGTCGGTCATCAAGGAGCTTCTTGAAAATGCGATCGACTCGGGTGCAACCCGGATTACGGTGGAAATTCAGAACGGCGGCGTTACCTATATGCGGGTGACCGACAACGGTTGCGGCATGACGGCGGAGGATCTGCCGGTCGCTATCCGGCGGCACGCCACCAGTAAGATCCGGGAGGCGGAGGATCTGGAAAAGATCCTGACGCTGGGCTTCCGTGGCGAGGCGCTGGCGGCGATCGCTTCGGTGTCGGATCTGCGGATTCTGTCAAAGCCCCACGGGGCACAGACGGGAGCGATTCTGGAGGCGCACGCAGGCAACATTGCCGGCGTTACCGAACGTGCGGCGGCGGACGGAACCACGGTGATCGTGGAAAATCTGTTTGCCAACGTGCCCGCACGCCGGAAATTTCTGAAAAAGGATATCACCGAGGCGATCGCCGTCGGTTCGGTGGTGGAAAAAATTGCGCTGTCACGCCCGGATATCGCCATCCGGCTGATTACGGACGGGACGGTAAAGCTTGACACCGTGGGGGACGGAAACCTGAAAAACACGGTGTATTCGGTGTTCGGCAGGGATTTTGCTTCCAAAATGATCCCGGCGGACCTGACCAACGACGGCATCCGGGTGTACGGTTTTGTGGGACGTTCCGACAACGTCCGTGCCAACCGGAACTATGAAAATTTCTTTATCAACGGAAGATATGTGAAAAGCAAAACGGCGGGAGCGGCGATCGAGCAGGCGTACACCTCCTACATACCGCCGGAAAAATTCCCGTGTTGCGTGCTTTTCCTGACGGTGAACCCCGCCGCCGTGGACGTCAACGTTCATCCGGCAAAGCTTGAGGTGAAGTTCTCAAACGAAAAACCGGTGTTTGAGGCGGTATACTATGCCGTGCGGAACGCACTGGAGACCAATACCGAGCGCCCCGACCTCGCAGTGGGCGCTGTCCGCAAGAGCGGATGGTCGGCGGCACGGGTCAGCGACCTTGCCATTCCGGTGGAGGACGTGCGGGGCGAATCGCTGAAAAAGCGGCAGGTGGAGAGCGAGCTGTTCTATGCCGCCCCCACCCCGACCGACCGTGACGCACCGCCGTCATCGGCTTTCGGCAACATGAGTGCGGCGGATTATATCCGGGCGTATGCGGGCGGCGCCTCCGGCGAGCGGCGCAATCCGGCGGAGGAGAAAAAGCCCTTTACCGTTTCCAAGGCGGTGGACGGGGAGATACGGGACGTGCTGGCAAAAGCGCCGGAGCCTCCGGTTGCCGAAATGGCGGCGGAGATATCCGTACCGCAGGATGTGCCACAGGAAGTTCCTGCACCCCGGGAGATCCCCGTATCGCAGGAGAGCCTCATGTCGCAGGAAACGCCGGGCGCACAGACGTTCCGACCGGAGGAAAGCGAGGTACCGCCCGCACGTCCGGCAGAGGAGAGCGCACCGGTGATGAATTCGCTGAGCTACCGGATCATCGGCGAGGCGTTCTGCTCCTACGTGATCGTGGAAAAAGGCGATCGGCTGTTGCTGATCGACAAGCACGCCGCACACGAGCGGATCCTGTTTGAACAGCTGAAAGCGCATCTGAAGGGACAGACCGGCGCCTCCCAGCTTCTGATGCTTCCGGTGGAGGTGATGCTGACCTCCGAGGAGGTGGAACTGCTCACGCAGTACCGGCACGAGATCGAGGCGGTGGGCTTTGCCTTTACCGCCGGGAAATATACCGTAAGCGTAACGGCAATGCCGGAGGGAATCGAGACCGACGCCATTCCCGATATGCTGTCGGTCATGGCGGACCGCATCAAAAACGCCACCGGCTCTGCCCGGCTGACACGGGACATCATTTTTGAAAAAGCGCTGTATCAGGCGGCGTGCAAGGCGGCGATCAAGGCGGGAAGAGAATATCCGCCCGAATACATCCAGTGGCTTGTGGCAAAGCTTATGGAGTTGCCGGACATCACGGTCTGCCCGCACGGTCGTCCGGTCGCCATGGAGCTGACCAAGCGGAACCTTGACCACCAGTTTGAGCGGTCATGAGCTGAACTTCAATTGAATTATGATCTGCATTTCTTTTGCTTGCTTTTCTGCGAAAGAAAGGCAAGAGGAGGAAAAATATGTTTGAGATTCTTACGACCGACGGGCGTGCAAGACGAGGTGTTCTGCACACCGTCCACGGCGATATCCAGACCCCGGTGTTCATGAACGTCGGAACCTGCGCCGCCATCAAGGGCGGAGTTTCCACAAGGGAGCTGATCGACCTTGACTGCCAGGTGGAGCTTTCCAACACCTACCACCTGCATATCCGCCCGGGTGACCAGCTGATCTACGAAATGGGCGGACTTCACAAATTCATGAACTGGCAGAGACCGATTCTGACCGACAGCGGCGGATTTCAGGTATTTTCTCTTGCGCAACTGCGTAAAATAACCGAGGAGGGCGTTCGCTTTGCCTCGCATATCGACGGCAAGCGGATCTTTATGGGACCGGAGGAAAGTATGCAGATCCAGTCCCATCTTGCCTCCACGATCGCCATGGCGTTTGACGAGTGCATTGAAAATCCCGCTCCCTACGATTATGTAAAGAATTCCTGTGAGCGGACGGCACGCTGGCTTGTCCGGTGCAAAAACGAAATGGACAGGCTGAATTCTCTGCCTGAGACGATCAACCGCAACCAGCTTCTGTTCGGTATCAACCAGGGGGGGACCTACGAGGATCTCCGGATTGCCCATATGGAAAAGATTGCGGAGCTTGACCTGGCGGGCTATGCCATCGGCGGTCTTGCCGTCGGCGAGGAGACCGAGGAAATGTACCGCATTATTGATGCGGTGGAGCCGCATATGCCGAAAAACAAGCCCCGGTACCTGATGGGGGTGGGCACGCCCTGCAACATTCTGGAGGCGGTGCACCTTGGGGTGGATTTCTTTGACTGCGTGATGCCGAGCCGGAATGCACGGCACGGAAATCTGTTTACCTGGCACGGAAAAATGAATCTTCTCAACGAGAAATATGCCAAGGATCCCAGACCCTTTGACGAGGGCTGTCAGTGCCCGACCTGCCGCAATTACAGCCGTTCCTACGTGCGGCATCTCATCAAGGCGAAGGAATCGCTGGGAATGAGGCTTGCGGTTACTCACAACCTGTATTTTTACAACAATCTGACCCGGGAAATCCGCAATGCGCTGGACGGCGGGTATTTTGAGAGCTTCTATCAGAAATACAGAAATATTCTTGGGGAGCGTTCCCAGGACTGAAGCGGAGGGAAATATGTTCAAACAGAGCTTATTGGAAGAGGTGTTGGGCTGTGCGCTGTCAAGCGGCGGCGATTTTGCCGAGCTTTACGGTGAGCGCACCCACAACAACACCATTCAGATGGTGGACGGAAAGATCGACAAGGTGTGCGATAACTTCCTGTCGGGCGTGGGCGTCCGGGTATTTTCCGGTCTGCGCACGGTGTACGCCTGTACTACGGACCTGACCCGGGAGGGCTTGCTTGCCTGTGCCCGTTCGGCGGCGCAGGCGCTTGCCGAGATACGGGAGGCGGGAAGCGTGTCGCTTACCCGTCGGGACGTCCGGGATATCCACCCGGTGAAATTCAATCCCACCGATCCGGAAAACAAAAGACGGTGCGAGGTGCTGAAAGCCGCCTGCTTTGCGGCAAAGGAGCACGACCCGGTGATCTCTCAGGTGCAGGGAACCTTTATCGGCGTCGATCACGCCATTCTCGTGGCGAACAGTGAGGGACTGCTGACCGAGGACCGCCACGTGCGCACCCGGCTTGTCGTCAGCGCCGTTGCCTCGGAGGGCGGAGAGAACCAGTCCGGTTTCTGTGCGCCCGGTCGTGGAATGGGTCTGGAAATGTTTGAACTGTTCGACCCGAAAGAGATCGGGATTCATGCCGCAAGGCAGGCGGTGGTCAACCTGCGGGCGGGGTATTGCCCGGCGGGTCAGATGACGGTCGCCATTGAAAACGGCTTTGGCGGAGTGATTTTCCACGAGGCGTGCGGACATTCGCTGGAGGCGACGCAGGTCGGCGTGGGGATGTCGGAGATGTGCGGCAAGCTCGGGCAGAAGGTGGCAAACGAGAAGATCACGGCAATCGACGACGGCACCATTCCGGGCGCTTGGGGATCGGTCAACATCGACGACGAGGGCAACCCGACCCAGCGGAACGTGCTGATTGAGGGGGGCGTGCTGAAAAATTATATGATAGACCGGTTAGGTTCCCGCAGAATGGGAATGCCGATGACGGGCAACAGCCGGCGGCAGGGTTACAGCTTTGAGCCGACCTCCCGGATGACCAATACCTTTATCGACAACGGTCCGGACCGGAACGAGGACATCATTTCCTCGATCGAATACGGTCTGTACGCCAAGGAAATGGGCGGCGGCTCGGTCAACCCTTTGACGGGGGCGTTCAACTTTGCCGTGAAAGAGGGTTATCTCATCCGCAACGGAAATATCTGCGAGCCGGTGCGTGGCGCATCGCTTGTGGGCACCGGTTCCCAGATATTGCAGGACATCGACATGGTGGGGCAGAACCTTGCCACCGGGCAGGGAATGTGCGGCTCCTCCAGCGGAAATATCCCCACCGACGTGGGACAGCCACTTATCCGTGTGAAGAAGATCACGGTAGGCGGACGGTAAAAGGGGGCGTGAATTATGAAATTTGATGCGGTGAAAAACAGCCTGATCACCGAGGCAAAGCGGGCGGGACTGGAAGAATATGAGGTCTTTTACATGGAGTCCTCGGGGATTTCCGCCCAGACGCTGAAAGACGAGATCTCCTCTTTCTCCTCTGCGGTCAACGGCGGCGTCTGCTTCCGTTGCCTTTCAGGCGGAAAGATCGGAAGCGCTTCTACCGAGCTTCTGGAGGAGGAAGAGATGCGGGCGCTGGTCGCCCGTGCCATTGCCAATGCCGGGATGCTGGAGAGCGACGACGAGGTGGAAATTTTTGAAGGCTCCGACCACTACGAAAAGCCGGAATCCTCCGATTACCGGGCGCTCAGTGCGGCAGAGATCAAGGAAATTGCACTGGATCTGCAGAAAGAAACTTATGCGCAGAGCGGACTTGTGACCGACGGGACGGAGTCCTGCGCATTTTGCGAGAGCTTTTCGGTGGAGCTTCTGAACTCCAAGGGACTGTACCTGCGCAACACGGCGGGCGTTAGCTGTGCTTACGTCAGCGTGGCGGTGCGGCGTGGCGAGGAGGCGCAGGACGCCTTTGACTTTGCGCCCAGTCTCAAGCCGGAGGATCTGAGCACACTGCCCGGCAGAGTAGTGGAGGAGGCGATCTCCAAGCTGTCGGCGCAGGAGGTGGACTCCGGAAAATATGACGTAATCATCAGTGGCAGGCAGATGCGTGCGCTGTTGTCGGCGTATTCTTCGGTTTTTTCGGCAAAGAGCGCCCAGCTGGGACTTTCGTTGCTCCGGGGCAAGGAGGGAGAGAAGATTGCCGCCGATACGGTGACGCTGATCGACGACCCCATGCGGCACGGAGCGCCCGTGCAGACGCCGTTTGACGGCGAGGGCGTGGCAACCTACCGCAAGCCGGTGATCGAGGGGGGCGTGCTGAAAACCCTGCTTTACGATCTGGCAACCGCAAAAAAGGCGGGCAGGACCTCTACCGGAAACGGTCAGCGTGCGTCCTATTCCGACGCCGTGACCATCCGTCCCTACAACTTTTATCTGGCGCCGGGAACGCTTGGCGAGGGCGCTTTGTTTGCCCGGCTGAAGGACGGCATTTATATTACCGAGCTGAAAGGACTTCATGCGGGAGCCGATGCCGTGACCGGAGATTTTTCGATCGACAGCGAGGGCTTTATGGTGCGTGACGGCAGGATCTGTGAAGCGGTCCGTTCCTTTACGGTGGCGGGAAACTTCTTTGATCTGCTGAAAAAGATTGAGGCGGTGGGCGACCGGGTCTACTTCGGGATTCCTGCCGGCTTCACGGTTTACGGCTCGCCGGACGTTCTGCTCCGGAAAATGAGCATCGCCGGGAAATAACAGTTGACAAGGCGGAATATCTGTGATACAATAATGAGGATATACAGGACCTTTAAAGGAAAATGAAAGGATACAGAAACATGAACAACTCGGAAAAAACAATGGATAAAATCGTTGCCCTCTGTAAAAACCGTGGATTTATTTTCCCCGGCTCCGAAATTTACGGCGGACTTGCAAACTCCTGGGATTACGGTCCCCTCGGCGTGGAGTTCAAGAACAACGTAAAGCGTGCCTGGTGGAAGAAATTCGTGCAGGAGTGCCGCTATAACGTAGGTCTGGACAGCGCTATCATCATGAACCCGCAGGCGTGGGTCGCTTCGGGACACGTGGGCGGATTTTCCGACCCGCTGATGGATTGCAAATCCTGCAAGACCCGTCACCGTGCCGACAAGCTGATCGAGGATTACGCTTTCCAGAACGGGCTGGACGACAATCCCGCCGGCTGGAGCTTTGAGCAGATGGCGGCGTACATCAAGGAAAGAGGGATCAAGTGCCCCAACTGCGGCGGCACCGACTTTACCGAGATCAAGAAATTCAACCTGATGTTCAAAACCTATCAGGGCGTGACCGAGGACTCCTCTACCGAGCTGTATCTGCGCCCCGAGACCGCACAGGGCATCTTCGTGGATTTCCCCAACATTCAGCGTTCCTCCCGGAAAAAACTGCCGTTCGGCGTTTGCCAGATCGGTAAATCCTTCCGGAACGAGATTACCCCCGGAAACTTCACCTTCCGTACCCGGGAATTTGAGCAGATGGAGCTGGAATTTTTCTGCAAGCCCGGAACCGACCTGGAATGGTTTGCTTTCTGGAAAGATTACTGCCACAAGTTCCTGCTGAACCTCGGAATGAGGGACGAGAACCTCAAGCTGCGTGATCACAGCCCGGAGGAGCTTTGCTTCTATTCCAAGGCGACCACCGACTTTGAATTTCTGTTCCCGTTCGGCTGGGGTGAACTTTGGGGCGTGGCGGACAGAACCGATTACGACCTGTCCCAGCACGCAAAGCACAGCGGCAAGGATCTGCAGTATTTCGACCCCGAAACGGGCGAAAAGTACACGCCGTACGTGGTGGAGCCGTCGCTTGGCGCCGACCGTGTGGCGCTGGCGTTCCTGGTGGATGCCTACGACGAAGAGGTCATTGACGCCGAAAAGAACGATATCCGTGTGGTCCTGCACCTGCATCCGTACCTTGCGCCCTTCAAGGCGGCGGTCCTTCCGCTTTCCAAGAAGCTAAGCGAGGGAGCAGACCGTGTGTTCACCGAGCTCAGCCACTACTTTACGGTGGACTACGACGAGGCAGGTTCTATCGGCAAGCGCTATCGCCGTCAGGACGAGATCGGTACGCCCTTGTGCATTACCTACGACTTTGATTCCGAGACCGACGGTTGCGTGACCGTCCGTGACCGTGACACCATGGAGCAGGTCCGGATTCCGGTTACCGAGCTGAAAGCTTACATCGAAAAGAAGATCGAATTCTGAAAACGATTCGGTGAGGAAAACGAAAAATGGCGAAAAATAAAAACGTAACCAAAATTCTTGTCAGCGTGATCTTTATCGCACTGGGCGTGGATTCGGTCGTCCGGGCGTTTCAGAGCCTGCTCGATCTGGATCTTGCGGGAATTCTGAGCTGTACCCTGGGACTATTGATGTTTGTCATGGGTATTTTCGGAATTTTGCGGAATCAGATCAAGGTCTGCCGGGTGCTGGCGGTCATCGTCTGCATCCTTTCCGCCGCAAACTTCATTGTGGCGCTTGCGGGCGGGGCGTTCCAGACGCAGATGCTGATCTCCGCATTGCTGGCATGGATCTATTTTGATTGTGCATAAAGAAAAGAGGCTGTCGCTTTTGCGACAGCCTCAGATCACTGACAAAGCCCCTCTTTCGCTTAAGAGGGGGCTTTGTTTTTTTGTA
>ENA-ORMN01001097-ORMN01001097.1-human-gut-metagenome-genome-assembly--contig:-NODE-1097-length-28389-cov-9.252488_pt1 | contig 28389 bp, 42 predicted proteins | sample MGYA00242102_ERZ508993 | MGnify/ENA primary metagenome ERZ508993 (study PRJEB26280, sample SAMEA2338770) | human gut metagenome | biome: human gut; feature: human-associated habitat; material: faeces...
CAGATTACATAGAAAAAATAACTAAAGATTTTTGTTCTTTAGTTACCTCTACTATCCATTTTAATTTTTCTTCCACATGCGCTTTATATTAATTCTCTCTTTTTTTACTAGTGAATCAAATATATTTATATTTAACTTATTACTTATATTATTTAAAACAATAAACACATCCGCAATTTCACTTTCTATTGTATCATAATTATATAATTTTTCCGTGTCTACACTCATTGATTTTGTTTCTTTTCTTATTGCTTTTGCTAACTCACCAACTTCTTCAGATAGTAGCAACATATTTTCTAGCACTGTTTGGCTTTCCAAACCTCTAATATCTATAACTTGTTTTATATAATTTTGAATTTCGTTTAAATTGTTTGTTTTTTCTAATTCACTTAATAATTTTTCTTGATTATCTACCATCATCAATGCCTCTTTCTATTTCATCTATTACTTTAGCTATATATTCTCCTCTTTGTTTCCTTTTATATACACAAATATATGACGGATGCTCTATTTTTACAATATTTGCATTAATTATTATATCGTTTTTTTTCATATAATTATTAACAAATTTATAAACTATATCCCCCAATAAAAATATTGTTCTAGGTTTTACTGCTTCTATCTCCATAAATAAATTCCTTATACATACACTCATTTCTTTTCGAGTCGGATATCTAATTTTGTCATCTTCTCCCAAAGGCAAGCATTTTACCAAATTTGTTTTATAATATTTTATGTTAGGATTTTTTCTTTCAATTTCTTCTATTAACCTACCACTATTAGTGTTATTTTCTAATGGATAATTTACATTTACATCTTTAACTCTTTTTGCTGACAACCCTACCCACATAATATCACATTCTCTTAACCTATCCATTAATGGCTTTTGATTAGTACATAAATTGCACTCTTTACAATTCGATATCTGGTTCATCATTGCTTTTTCTTTTACCTAACTGATTTGTTTTTATTACAAATTTATCAATTTCTTTCTGTGAACAACTACTGAAATTTCCAGCTGTAAAATTAAATTGTTTTCTTCCTTCTAATTCGTTTAATGAATCATTATGAGAATATTTTAAATCTTGGTTAATTAAATTATATAATTCGGTTCCATGGTATGGTCTAAATTGAAAAGCACTTGTTCTGAATTTTCCTGTTGTATTGTTAGAATATGCCAATAATCTACATGCTAATAAATATGTATCTTGACATTGTTCCAATGTTTCTTCTGGTAATCCATACATAAAGTAACCTTTTACATTTATTCCTGCTTTCATTATTTTAGATATTGTTTCAAATACTTCACTTGCATTTCCTATCTTATGTATCTTATTTCTCATTTCATTATTTCCAGATTCTATTCCAACTTCTAATTCTTTACATCCACATTCTTTTAAAATTGGTAATAAATCTTCAGCATCTTTAAATGATCTTATATGTGCCATTGCTCTCCATTCAAATTGAAATTGTTTAAATATTTCTATTGCATTTTCTATACTTTGTCTATTTTTTAAAAATAAATCATCTAGTATTCTTATGCTTTGTGTATTAGGATGTGTTTTTTTTATTTCTGTCAATTCTCCAATAATATCTTCTGCATTTCTTTCTCTTACTGGAACATCTTTGTTTAGCGAACGTGCTCCTCCACAAAATGCACAATTATATAAACATTCTCTTGAAGTTACTATTGCCTCTTCTATCTTTCCATATGCATTAATTGTATCTCTATCTTCAAAAAAAGTTCTATCTAATTTTAATTTTGATATGTCTCTAGGAAGATATACTGAATTTTCATCTACTTTATAAATCTTTCTATTTATATATTCACCCAAAATAGATTGTTCTTTTACACACCCCTTTACAATATCAGGTGTTATTAGCTCACCTTCTCCTATTGTTACAATAATTTCATTTTCACTATTAAAATTTACAATATCTTTATATAGAAATTTTGTACTTTTTCCTCCAACAATAAAAGAAGTTTTCGTTTTGCACTGTTCTATAATTTGTTTAACTAATTCATAGTTTATAGAAAAAATATTTGTACCTACAAAATCTGGTGCATCTTTAGAAATTAACTCTACAATTTCTTCTACAGTTAGATTATTGTTTACAGCATCAACTATCTTTACATCTATACCATTCTCTTTTAAACTAGTGGCTATATATCCTAATCCTAAAGGTGGCAAATAATCTTCACTATCTGCTACTTTTTTATTATATATAGGGGAATTTATTAATATTACTTTCACGTTTCCAATCCTTTACATTGATTTATATTTCCAGTTTATCATATTCTTATTATAAATTCTACATTTTTTTACAAAAAAAAAACTAAAGATTTTACTTTAGTTATTTTGTAAATCGGTTATTTAATCTTACAAAAATAAATATTTTTTCAGTATTTCTACTTATTTGTATTTTATGTGTTATAATTAATAATATTGTTAGGAGGAGATAGATTTGTTAAATTGGTTAGCTCGCACTGAATTGTTAATTGGTAAAGATAATATAAATAAATTAAAAGATTCTACTGTTGCCATATTTGGGTGTGGTGGCGTTGGTTCTTATGTTGCAGAAGGCTTGGTTAGAAGTGGAGTTGGTAATATTGTTTTAATAGATAGTGATATTGTTGATATTACTAATATTAATAGACAATTAATTGCTGATACAACTACTATTGGAATGGCTAAAGTTGAAGTAGCTAAGAAAAGATTATTAAACATAAATCCAGATTTAAATATTAATGTTTTTGAAGAATTTTATAGTTCTTCAACTAACGACATTTTAGTAAAAAATTATGACTATATAGTTGATGCAATAGATACTGTCACTTCTAAGATTTTGTTAGTAGAAACAGCAAAAAGCAAAAATATTCCCATTATTTCCTCAATGGGAACAGGAAACAAGCTTGACCCTACTAGATTTGAAGTGTCTGATATTTCTAAGACTTCTGTATGTCCTTTAGCTAAAGTAATGAGAAAAGAACTTGGTATTCGAGGAATAAAACATTTAAAGGTTGTTTATTCTAAAGAAATCCCTAACAGATTTAATAAAGACGAAAGCTTAAAAAGAACACCTGCAAGCATTGCTTTTGTACCATCTGTTGCGGGACTAATTATTGCAGGAGAAGTAGTAAAAGATTTACTTGGCCCAATTGGGTACAGTCCCTAATTGGGAAAACAGGACATTGGGGGACTGTCCCTAATTGGGTCAAGTCGGAGTGGGAGAGATTATGAAAGAATTAGTTGTTGAAAATAAGTATAATTGTAAAAAATTAGTTCCTTTTTTGTTAGATAATTTTGATGGTTTATGTACTAACACCATATATAAAGCTTTACGAAAAAAAGATATTCGTATTAATGATATAAAAGTAAACTCTAATGTATTTTTACAGACTGGTGATTCTGTTAAAATATTCATTTCTGATGAATTTCTTTTTAAGCAAAATCATTGTAATTTCAACAAAGTATATGAAGATGATAATATTCTAATTATAGATAAACCTGCCGAAATAGAAGTTACTGGCTCTAATTCTATAACTTCTATTTTAAAAAGGCAGTATGCCTATATTGAACCTTGTCATAGGTTAGATAGAAATACTACTGGTTTATTAATCTTCGCTAAAAACAAAGATGCTTTAGATATTTTATTACAGAAATTTAAAAATAGAGAGATTGAAAAGCATTATAAAGCAATGGTATATGGAATACCTAATATTAAAAGTCAAACATTAGAGGCTTACCTGTTTAAAGATAATAAAAAAGCTCTAGTATACATTTCTGACACACCTCAAAAAGGATATGTAAAAATAGTAACGTCTTATAAAGTATTGGAAAAAAATATTGAAAAAAATTATTGTATTTTAGACATACAATTGCATACTGGGAGAACACACCAAATACGTGCACATTTAGCTCATATTGGTTATCCCATAATTGGAGATGGAAAATATGGAATAAACAAAATTAACAAGCAGTTTGGATATAAAACACAACAGCTTTGCAGTAGTTATATTAAATTTAATTTTAAAACAGATGCTAAAATTCTAAACTACCTAAGTAATAAAGATATGTCACTTTTGGACCGTACCTAAAGTGACACTAAAATACGTTTACTATTTTTAATGAATTTTTTTCTTTTATATGTTCTAGAATAAATGTGCATCTTTCTAGGTTTTCTATTGCTATTGCATAGTTCTGGACTTCTATATCTGCTTTTGCTTTTACTATTTCTGTATCAACTTTTTCTAATTCATTATGTTCTATATAATATGCTAATTTTTCACTATATTTTTCCCATGCTTTTTCTATATTGTTTAATTTTTGTTGAATATCATCCTTGTTATTTTTTACGCTTTCTGTTAACAAAAATATTTCTCTGCTAATTTCTGCTACAGTTTTTGTAGTAAATTTGTGTGTTAATATATCTCCTATTATAATTAATAATATTATCAATACTATTATTACTGCCTCTCTATACATTATTTTTTGCCTCCCTTACTTTTGCCTTGGCAAAACATTTGCCCTTTTCCGTCCAATGTTACTAGTAACGCTTCTTCTGGTTTTATATTAAATTTGCTTACCTGTTTTCTTAGCCATTCGTAGTTTTTACCTATTATTTTTAGATTTTCATGCATTACTTTACCATCTATTACCAAATCATACGGTATTCCTTCATAATCTGGCTGAATGTTAAAATCTGCTGGTGTTGTGTTCCTTTTTTCTGGTTTTTGTATTACAGTTACTTGTCCACTTGTTTCTAATATTGCATATTCAATATCACCTATATTTACTATGTTATTGCCTCTTAGTCTTTCTTCTAATTCGTTTACCGTAAATCTTTCTTTTCTCAAAACTTTTTCATCTATTTTACCTCTATATATTAAAATTGATGGTCTTCCACATATTATTTCTCTTCCTCTTATGCTTTTAATATTTATAATTGATATTACTAAATGCATAACTAACAACCCTAATATAGGAATTATTCCATTTGTTATTGGTATTCCTGTATCTGCCATTGGTATTGATGCTAAATCGGCTATCATTATAGATATTGCCAATTCAAATGGTTGCAATTGGCCTATTTCTCTTTTTCCCATAAGTCTCATAACAACTAATACAATTATGTATAAAATAATTGATCTTATAAATGTAATTATCATTTTAATTTTTTCCTTTTTCCAAATTTGTTTATTTTACTAATATTTTTAACCAAAAAAAATATATTATTCGCATTTTTGAATAATATTTTTTTTTTAGTTAATAATAAAATTATAAAACCATAAAATTGGTAAGATTTTAATAGGAGGTTTTAGTATGTCAACAAATAATGCAAACGTTAATACTCAGAATGGCACAAGTACTGCTTGGCAAATAATAGGTAGATTGATTACTGCTGGTGTAGTTCTTGCAATTACTGCATTTTTTACGCCTGGTTTTAGAATTAATAGTTTTTGGGCTTTAGCCACTGCTGCAATAGTTCTTACTATTATTGATTATTTAATAACAAAATTTACAGGACTACATGCTAGTTCATTTGGAAAAGGTTTTGTTGGATTTGTGCTTTCAGCAGTAGTTTTATATGTTACACAATACTTTGTCGCTGGTTATACAGTTTCTTGGATGGCCGCAATAATAGGTGCTATAGTTTACGGAGTAGTTGATTATTTATTGCCTGGAGATCAACAATAAGAAAAGTGGCTTTGTTAAATGTGCATTTTGCTTTGCCACATATGCATTTTTTAAGGATGCCATTCACATTATAGTTGGCATCCTTTTTTCTATTTTTTCCAATTTTCTTTATTTGTTTGTCTTTCTCTTGCAATTCCCAATGCATTGTCTGGAACATCTTGTGTAATTGTTGAACCTGCTCCTATCACTACATTACTTCCCACTTTGACTGGCGCAACAAAGTTTACATTAGAGCCTATAAAACTGTTATCTCCAATTATTGTTTTATGTTTGTTTACCCCGTCATAGTTACAAGTAATTGTACCACATCCTATATTACATTTTGTGCCTATTTCGCAATCACCCATATATGATAAATGTGGAACTTTGGTGCCTTCTGCTATTATTGCTTTTTTTATTTCAACAAAGCTTCCTATTTTTACTTTGTTTGCCAATTTACATCCTTCTCTTATATATGCATTAGGTCCTATGTCGCAGTTCTCCCCTATTGTAACTCCTGATTTTATAGTAGTGTTTGGATGTATTATTGTATCCATTCCTATTTCTACATCATCATATATATATGTAGTATTCATATCTTCTATTGTTACACCATTATTCATGTGCATTGTGTTAATTCTTATTTTTAGTATTCTGGTTAACATCTCTAATTGTAATTTTGTATGCAAACTTAAAATTTCTGTATTATCCTCTACTAATACTCCTCCAGTTTTTAGTCCTTTTGTGTTCATCATTTTTATAACATCAGTAATATAATATAAGCCCATGCTACTTTTTTGCAATTTTCCTAATATTTCTAATAATTCATTTATTTTAAAGCAATACACTCCTGCATTAACTTCTAATATACCTTTTTGTACCTCTTCCAAATCCGTTTCTTCTATTACTTCATATATTTTATTTTCTTTTCTTATTACCCTGCCATATCCCTTTGGTTCACTTATAATGCCTGTTAGTATTGTAGCTACTTCATCTTCTTTTATAGATTTATCCACAATTTTTTGTATAGTTTGCTCTGTAATTAATGGGATATTTCCATTTAATATTAAAACTCTACCCGATTTTTCTTCTAAATATGGTATTGCTTGCATTATTGCATGACCTGTTCCTAAACATTGTTCTTGATATATGTATTTTACTTCATCTTTTAATATTGATTCTATTTCTTCTTTATTTTCTCCTACTACTACACCAACCTCTTCTATACCAGCTTTTTTTACTGAATTAACAACTCTTTTTATTACTTCTTTTCCATATATAGTTTGTGCTAACTTTGATTTTTTAGATTTCATTTTATCATCTGTACCTGCTGCCATTATTAATGCTGTTATATTATTCATTTCTTAATCTTCCTTTCATTTTATCATTATATAATTTTGTAGCTGTTTCTGGGCTGTCTACACCTTGCGCATTTTTTATTGGTGCAAATTCTTCTTCTCTTTTAACCCTTAAAACAGTCATATTCTCATATCTTTCAAATGCATCAAATATAAATGCTTCAAACTTGTATGCATTTGGTTCTACTGGTTCAATATAATTGTTTTCTTCATCTAAATAAGATGCTTTTTTTAGTGCAGTATGATATGGTAACTTTACATTTGACAAATCTTCTAATACTTTTATATTAAACAAATGATTTAATATATTTGCATCTCCAAATATTAAATTTCCATTTTCATCTACTTTTTCTGCCATTTCCTTTGGTAATTCTGTATACTCTATTACTTTTGTTTTTCCATTTACTTTTCCAAATACACCTACCTTTTCTTGTGCATTTGCTTTTACGACAGATTTTGATCCTATTAGATTATTTTGTTTAATAGTAAGTCCTATTAATATTGGATCTGCTATATTTAACAATACATTATCTATTCCTCCTACAGAAATCCATTCTACTCCTTTTTGCTTCATGTCTGCTAAAATACCATTTTTATTTATTGCTTCATATATTCCGCCATTTCCATCTGATGCTTCTTTTATGCAACCATCTTTGTCTAGTAAAATTTTACCCTCTGTTGATATTAATGGAAGCTCTCCTTGCATAAATAGTTTTATGTCTTTACTTGGGTATCCAAAATAATTATGCTTTTCTAGAAATTCTTTTGTTTGATTGTTGTTTTCCCTACTTGTCATTACATACCACGGAATAGTAACTCCATATTTTTGTTTTATTTCTTTTAGCGAATCTACAAGAATTTCAAATAAATATTTTTCTCCTATTTCTAAGTTTAATTTGTATGTACCTTTTGGTCCTATATGTCCTAGTCTTGTTCCTTGTCCTCCTGCCATTGTTACTACTGCATATTTACCGTTTTTTATAACATCATTTCCTATTTTTTCTAGCTCGCCATATTCTTCCATAGATAGTTTATCTTTTTCAACATATCCTATTCCTTCAAAATATTTTTCTAGTATAGGAGTATTTTTCTTTGTGCCTTTGTATAATTTCATTATTTCATCAAAATCAATTTTGCATATCTGTCCTCGCAAATTTTCATTGTTGTCCAGCCTTTTTGTTATATGTTGCTGCCCCATTTGATTTAACTTTTCTATTATTTTATCTTCCATATGCACCATCCTTTATATAAGATATTCATATTTTATCACATTGGTTATTTTCTTGCAAATTTTTTTGCATTTTAGTCATAACTTAAAAATATTCTAATATAAATTAAATAAAGTTATTTTGTACAAACATTTTTAAGGGGGTTAATTAATTAATGGAAGATAATTTAAAATTGTATCAAGATATAGCTAACCGTACAGATGGAGATATTTATGTTGGTGTTGTTGGACCTGTTAGAACTGGCAAATCTACTTTTATTAAAAATTTTATGGACTTATTAGTAATACCAAATATAAATAATGAATACAAAAGAGAACGTGCAAGAGATGAATTACCTCAAAGTGCTGCTGGCAAAACAATAATGACAACTGAACCCAAATTTATTCCAAATGAGGCTGTTGAGATAACTGTTGGGGATAACCTAAAATTAAAAACTCGTTTAGTAGACTGTGTTGGTTATCTTGTGAATAACGCAATTGGTTATTTGGAAGATGATATGCCTAGAATGGTAAAAACACCTTGGTCTAACGAAGAAATTCCTTTTGAGCAAGCTGCAGAAATAGGAACTAGAAAAGTTATCCAAGAACATTCTACCATAGGAATTTTAATAACTACTGATGGCACAATTACAGATATTCCTCGTCAAGATTATATTGAAGCAGAAGAGCGAGTTGTAAGAGAACTGAAAGAAATTAACAAACCTTTTGTTATTGTTCTTAATACAGATGATCCTTCTTCTGATTATACTAGAGAATTGGCTCAAAAATTGGAAAAGAAATATGAAACACCAGTATTGCCTACTGATTGTTCTCGTTTAAATTTAGATGATATTAATAATATTTTCGGCAAAATATTATATGAATTTCCTATTGAAACATTAAATATTACTTTTCCTAAATGGGTAGATGGTTTAAATAGCGAACACTGGCTAAAAGCAGAATTATATAAGGAAATAAAAGAAGCATTTGCAAATATTAGTGTGTTAAAGCAAATAAATAGTGGTATTGATAAATTGCAAAATACTGAAATAATAACAAGAACTATATTAGACGAAATTAAATTAGGAGATGGCAGTGTAAATATTTCCATAAATTTAATGGATGAATTGTTCTATAAGGTCCTAACAGAAATTTCCGGAGTTGATATTTCAAATGAAGGTGATTTATTCTCTACAATAACCGAATTTGCCAATACTAAAAAAGAATATGATAAAATTGCATATGCCTTAGAAGAAGTCAAAGCAAAAGGATATGGTATTGTAACACCTTCCATAGATGAATTAATTTTAGAGGAGCCAGAAATGGTAAAACAGGGTTCAAGATTTGGCGTAAAATTAAAGGCAAAAGCACCTTCTATTCACATGATTCAAGCAAACATAGAAACCGAGGTTTCTCCTATTGTAGGAAGTGAAAAACAATCTGAAGATTTAGTAAATTATCTACTTTCTGAATTTGAAAATGACCCTAAAAAGATATGGGAATCCAATATATTCGGAAAAAGTCTACATGAACTTGTTAATGAAGGTTTGCAAAATAAATTATCTAAAATGCCAGAAGAAGCGCAAGGTAAACTTCAAGAAACTCTTGAACGTATAGTAAATGAAGGTAGTGGCGGATTAATCTGCATAATACTTTAAAAAGAGCTCTTCAATAGCACTTTGGTGTTATTGAAGAGTTTTTGTAATCCTTTTGCATTATAGTAAATAATTATTTTATGCTGTGCCTCTTGGTTGATAATTTGTTGCAAAATGTTATGCTTCTATTTACAAAATCTATGCTTTCCAATTGTTACTGTCATTGGTCTTGACCATATCCATTTATTTGTTGCTGTATTTGGGTTAAAGTAATATATTGCTCCATATGATGGATCCCAACCGTTTAGTGCATCTTGTGCTGCTTTTTTTGCTGTACTATTAGGCGATAAATTTATTTGCCCATCATCAACAACATTAAATGCCCCTCTTTGATATATTACTCCTGCTATTGTGTTTGGAAATGAGCTACTTTTAACTCTATTTAACACTACTGCTGCAACAGCCACTTGTCCCGCATATGGTTCTCCTCTTGCTTCTCCATATACCAACCTTGCAAGTAAGTTAACATCATTTGAATTCGTACTAGAACTTCCTGTTCCTGTATTGCTATAGATCCCCATTGCTCGCAAAGTTTTAGTTCCTGCTATTCCATCTGCTGTAAGCCCATTTTTTGATTGAAACCATTTTACCGCAGCCAATGTTTTGCTACCATATACACCATCTACTGCCCCTTTATAATATCCCCATCTTTTTAATTTTGTTTGAATTTGTGTTACTTCTGAGCCTGTAGATCCGTATCTTGAAGTTGCCTGTACATTAGTCGTTCTAAAAAATACATTATACGAAATAAACATTGTCATAACAAAAATAATTGCTATTATTGATAATATCTTTCTTTTATTTTTCAACATAAAAACACCACTTTTAAAAATAATTTACTTTAAAATTATTTTGTCCTAAAAGTGGTGGTTTATTCATAATTATTTAAAATATTCCTATTATGTTGCCATTTTTATCAATATCTATATTTTCTGCCGCAGGAATTCTTGGTAATCCTGGCATTGTCATTATTTTACCTGTTATTATTACTATAAATTCAGCTCCTGCTTTTAATACTACATCTTTGATATGTATATTAAATGGATGTATACATTCTAAGTTTTTTGGATCATCTGAAAATGAATATTGCGTTTTAGCAATACATATTGGTAAGTTTCCATATCCCATTTTTTCTATCTTTTCTATTTTTTCCTCTGTATTTTCTAAATACTCTATTTTAGAAGCTCCATATATTTTTTGTGCTATTGCTTCTATTTTTTCTTTTACCGTCATATTTAATTCGTATGCATAGTTGAAATTGCTTTCTTTCAGCGTTAAATCAGCTATCTTATTTGCTAAATCAACTGCGCCTTCTCCACCTTTTTCCCAACTCTCAACTAAACTTAATTCTATTCCTTTTTCTTGTAATTTTCGTTTTAGGAATTCTATTTCTTTTATTGTATCATGGTTATATTTATTTATTGCCACAATTACATTTATTCCAAAAACATTTTTCAAATTTTCTATATGTCTATATAAATTATTAAGTCCTTTTTCTAAATATTCTATACTTTCGTTCTTTATATTTTCTTTATCCATTCCGCCATGATATTTTATTGCCTTTATTGTTGCCACACATACCACAGCATCTGGTTTAATATTGGCATTTCTACATTTTATATCTAAAAACTTTTCTGCACCTAAATCTGCTCCAAATCCTGCCTCTGTTATTACATAATCTCCTAATTTTAGCGCCAACTTGGTAGCAATTATGCTATTACATCCATGTGCAATATTAGCAAAAGGTCCCCCATGAACTATTGCTGGTGTTCCTTCTATAGTTTGCACTAGGTTAGGTTTTATTGCATCTTTTAATAAAACTGTTAGCGCACCATCTGCTTTTAAATCCCTTGCAAAAATCGGGTTGTTCTGTTTGTTATATCCTATTATTATATTTCCAATTCTTCTTTTCAAGTCATTTATATCAGATGCCAAACATAAAATAGCCATAATTTCTGAGGCAACAGATATATCAAATCCATCTTCTCTTGGTATTATGTTTTTCTCTTTTGATAGTCCTGTTTCAATTTTTCTTAATTGTCTGTCGTTTAAGTCCATACATCTTTTCCATACTACTTTTTCAAATCCCAACTCATTGCCATAGTAAATATGGTTATCTATCATTGCAGACAATAAATTATTTGCAGATGTTATTGCATGTATATCTCCTGTAAAATGCAAGTTTATATCTTCCATAGGAGCTATTTGACTATACCCTCCACCTGTTGCTCCACCTTTAATTCCAAAAACTGGTCCTAATGATGGCTCTCTTAAAGCTAATACTGTTTTTTTTCCAATTCTATTTAATCCATCTGCCAATCCTATTGATATTGTTGTTTTACCTTCTCCCAATGGCGTTGGATTTATTGCGGTTACTAAAATTAATTTTCCGTTATCTTTTTTTTCTAATTTTTCATATAACTTGCAGGAAATCTTTGCTTTATATTTACCATACTGCTCTATATATTCTTCGTCTATTCCTAACTTTGTAGCAATTTTAGTAATATTTTCCAACTTTGCTTTTCTTGCTATTTCTATATCCTCCATAATAGCCTCCCACAAAAAATTTGTCGCAATGAGGACAAATTAAAACATTAATCCTGATATTATTCCTATTGCTGCTCCAACAAATACTTGTACTGGTGTATGTCCTAAGGTTTCCACAAGTTTTTCTGAAACTTGCTCTTTTGTTAATCCTGGTGTATTAACAATTTTATTTAATATTTTTGCTTGTTTGCCTGCAGCTCTTCTTACTCCTGTAGCATCATACATAACAACAAATGCAAATATTGTTGCTATTCCAAACATTGGCGAATTTAATCCTTCACTTTTTCCTACCATTGTTGCTAAACTTGTAACAACTGCAGAATGTGAACTTGGCATTCCCCCCGCACCTAATATTCTTTTAAAATTAAATTGCCTAGTTGTTATTAAATCTGAAATTAATTTATATGTTTGTATTAAAAACCATATTATAAATGGCACTACAACATATTTATACTCAATTATAAAATTCATTATCCCCTTACTCACTTTTTATTCCTCTTCCGCTGTAAAATTTTCTTCTTGAAGCTCTCCATCTTTATTTATTAAAATAGAAATTCGTTTTTCCGCATCTTCTAAGATTTTAGTACATTTTTTTGAAAGTTCCATACCTTTCTCAAACTTTTTAACAGATGTATCTAAGTCCAACTCGTCATTTTCTAACTCATTGACTATATTTTCTAATTGCTTTATTGTATCCTCAAAATTATCTTTCATCTCACAGTTCTCCTATCTTTCTTTTACCATTTCATTTTCTACATCAACTTCATAAAAAGCTAATGTTTTTGAAGTGATAGAATCATTGACTGTTACAATATAGTTTCCCCTTGAATTAATTGCCATGTTAGAAAAATACACACCTTCTGTACTTCCCCATTTTTTCTTTACCAATTCTATGGCTTTATCCTCTTTACTTGATACTGTTCCATTTAGTACTTCTGTATTATTATTGGCTTTTTCTTCATTATTTTCTTCATTTTCGTTTTTGTTATTTGATTCATTTATATTTTCAAACAATTTGTTTGTATCTAATCCTTCATTTGGTCCGTCTGTATTGTTTTGCTTTGCTTGTTCCATATTTATAGGCTTTACTTTTATTATGTCATAAACAAAATATACTATTACAAATACTAATATTGCAATTAATATAGTAATTAAACTATTTTTTATTACTTTATTCATTTTTAATCACATTCCTTACTTAATATTTTTGCATTTACTGTTCCGTCATATAATTTTATATTAATTTCATCTTCTTTGTTCAAATTTTTGACCGATTTTATAGTTTTTCCATTTAAAGTAATTATGCCATATCCTCTTGTAAGTGTTTTTAGAGGGCTTAATCCATCTAATTTCGTTAGTAAATTTAATGTTTTTGACTTTTCTTTTATATATCTTTTTGTTATATATCCTTCTAGTTGCTTTACCTTTATATCTATTAGCATATATTTTTCATTTATTCTCTGCAAAGGCATTTTAAAAGCTTTACTATTTATACATTTTTCATACCTTAGTTTCATTATTTGCAATTTTCTACTTAAAGCTATTTTCTGCCTATTTTCATACTCTTTTAATTTAGTAATTACGTCTTTAATATTTGGAACAGCCAATTCAGCTGCTGCCGAAGGTGTAGGTGCTCTTAAATCTGCCACAAAATCTGAAATTGAGAAGTCAGTTTCATGTCCTACCGCAGAAATTATTGGTATTTCAGAAGCAAATATTGCTCTTGCTACTATTTCTTCGTTAAATGGCCATAAATCTTCTAAAGAACCTCCTCCTCGCGCTAATATTATTACATCACAAAGTTTGTTTTCATTCATTAAATTTATTGCTTTTACAATTTTTTCTGCTGCTCCTTTTCCTTGAACCGGAACTGGAAGTAATTTTATATACACATTCGGATTTCTTCTTGTTGAAACATTTATTATATCTCTTATTACTGCTCCTGTATTTGATGTTAATACTCCAATACATTTTGGCATATATGGGATTCCTTTTTTATACTTTTTATCAAATAATCCTTCTTTTTCCAATTTGTTTTTTAGTTCTACATAAGCCTTATACAAATCTCCAACACCATCTTGTTTCATAGCATTGCAATATATTTGATATACCCCGTCTCTTTCAAATACAGATACAGTTCCTAATATTATAACTTTCATTCCATCTTTTGGAACAAATTCCAAGTTTGCAGTATTTGTTTTAAACATCACACATTTTATTAGTGAATTTTCATCTTTTAGAGTAAAATACATATGACCTGTATAATGATGTTTAAAATTTGAAATTTCCCCTTTTACAAGTATATTGTTTAATCGCTCATCATCTTCAAATTTTCCTTTAATGTATTTATTTAACTCTGTTACACTAATTGCATTATATGTCATCTGTTTATCATTCCTTTGTATTTTAGCATAAATTATTTTGTTTTACTATATTTCCTAAAACGCCATTTATAAATGATGGTGCATTTTCGTCTCCATATAGTTTTGCTAATTCCACAACCTCGTTTATTACTACTTTATATGGTATTTTTTTATATATTAATTCATATGTTGAAAGCTTTAGTAACACTAAACTTATTTTAGAAATTCTTTCAATCTTCCAGTTTGATGCCAAATTACTAGATATTGTTTCTTGTATTTTTTCCGAATTAGTTTGTATACCATAAACTACATCTGTAAAGTACTCTTCTGCTTTTTTATCTGTTATTTCATTAGTTTCTAAAAATATTTTTATTTGCTCTTCTATTGATTCTTTTTCTACTTTTTGTATCTCCAAACTATATAATAGTTCAAATGCTAATTCTCTAATTTTTGATCTGTTCATTGTCTGTACCTTTCTATAATCTATCTATTATGTTTTTCAATTTTTCCTTAACATCTTCTTTATTCATCTGAACATAATTTCCAACATATCCACAGACAAATATTAATATAATACCTATAATTACTTTATATAAATGTGTACATAATAAGATAATTGCTACTATTACACCTATTATAGCACCAAAATATCTACTTATAAATTCCTTTATATTATCCATAGAAACTCCTTTTCTACTCTTGCACTACTGTCTTTTTCACAGGTGCTACATCCTTTACTTTAATATTTACTTCTTTTACATCTAAATCTGATGTTGTTTTTATTGCTTCTTTTATTCTAGCTTGAATATTGCTTGATAATTCTTTTATTACTGCATTTTCTTTAACTGATATATTTACAAATACTTTTAGGTTATTTTCATTGTCTAATTCTATTCGTGCAACTGCATTTTCTGCGCCATCAAAACTTTTAACTATGGTATTTACCAAATTCTCTAAAGTATCTTTAGTTATTAGAAGTTTTCCATCTGAATTTTCTAACAAAATTCCATTTTTATATTCACTTTTTTCTTTATTGCTTGAACTAAAAAATATACACTTTATTGCTAATAATATAAAAGCAATTGAAATGCCCAATACTATTTTAGAACCTACTCCATAATTTAAAGTTCTTGAGACAATTCCTGTTACCGTATTTATACTTACCCAGTCAAATATTATCATGCACATTACTATAGATATAATTAATACTATTGTTGAAAAAATCGCTAACCCTGTCCTATCTAAAATCTTCATATTTTTGTTCCTTTCTTGCTATATAAATTAGCTTTTATTTTTCTTCGTTTTTTCCATCTACTATAATTTCTTGTGGCTCATTTATTTCCGTTTTTACTCCTTGTATATGAACATTTACACCTGATACTTTTAAACCTGTTTTCTCTTCAACTGATTTTTTTACTTTATTTTGTATTTCGAAAGCAACATCTGGAATTCTAACTCCGTATTCTACTATAATATTAACATCAATTTTTGTTTCTCCTTCTTTTGTTTCTACTTTTATTCCTTTTGCTAAATTCTTTTTTCCGCTTAAAACTTCAGTAATTCCTCCTGCAAATCCTCCTGCCATTTCTGCAACTCCTGAGACTTCTGAAACTGCTATTCCAGCTATTGTTGCTATTACTTCATCTTCAATTACTATATTATTGTTTTCCTTTACTATTTCGTTTTCAATATTATTATTTTCTTCCATATTTAAAACCTCCTATAATTTTACTTACTATAGTATATCAATTTTTTTCTTTTTTTACAACTATTTGCCTTAATTTTCTTTTATGTTTTCTATTAATTGCTTGCAATCTTTCCATTTTAGAAACTTTACAAAGCTATATTCTTTTTGTAAATTATTTATTATTTTTAATGTATTATCTCTTGAATCTAAATCTGTTATTATTATATTTTTAGGTATTTCTTCTTTTCCATGGATTTTAAATATAGTTGTGCGCAAAAAGCCCTCTACTTTCTCTTCTTGATTTTTTGTTGCAATAATCACGTAAATTCCATCAGAATTAAAATTCGTATATGTATATATGTATATAATATTTTTGATAATTTCAATTAATCCATATAGTGCCAATATCCATATAACTGCATTAATTATAAAATCTTGCATAATATATCCCTCCATCATTTGTATAATATATTATGCGTAATAAAAAAATGCTACAAAAGGTATAATCCTTTTATAGCATTTTTATTAATTTGTTATATTAGCTCTAATCTAACTATCTCGGCTGCGTCTCCTCTTCTTTGTCCAATTTTTAATATTCTTGTGTAACCTCCGACTCTTCCTTCATATTTAGGAGCTATTTCATCAAATAATTTTGTTGTTAAATCTATATTATTTCCTTTGCTATCTTTAACTTTATTTATAGATTTCATCATTTTTCTTCTTGCATTTAGCTTTGATGGCATATCTTTTTTTCTTTTTTCTGTAATTTCTTCTCTAACTACTTTTAAGTATTCTTTTCCATTTTTGCTTTTTACAAGTTCTGTAACTTTATGACCTTTTTCATCTAATTTTGCTTTAGAAACTTTCACATCAACCATTTCAAAATTATCTTTTTCCTTAATTGCTAATGAAATCAAGCTGTCTGCTATAGGTTTTACTTCTTTTGCTCTAGCTTCTGTTGTTTCTAACTTTCCATTTAGCAATAAACAAGTAGCTTGAGTTTTTAACATTGCCAATCTAATATCTGTTGTTTTTCCTAGCTTTCTATTTCCTGCCACTTCTGTCTTACCTCCTTTAATTAATCTTCTTCCTTAGCGAAGTCTAGTCCTAGTGCATGTAATTTGTTTGTAACTTCATCTAAAGATTTTTTACCTAAATTTCTTACCTTCATCATGTCTGCTTCTGTCTTATTTGTTAAATCTTCAACGGTAGATATAGCAGCTCTTTTTAAACAATTGAATGATCTTACTGACAATTCTAAGTCTTCTATAGACATCTCTAAAACTTTTTCTTTTTTAGATTCTTCTTTTTCAACCATTACTTGCGTATTTTTTGCAGTTTCTGACAAATCAATAAACAATTCTAAGTGACCTGTCATAACCTTTGCAGCTATGCTTAGCGCTTCATAAGGTTTCAAACTTCCATCTGTCCATACTTCTATTGTTAGTTTATCATAATCTACCATTTGTCCAACTCTCGTATTTTCAACTGAATAGTTTACTTTTTTTACTGGTGTATAAATAGAATCTATTGGAAGTACTCCTATTGCTTGTTCTGGTTTTTTATTTTTTTCGGCTGTATTATATCCTCTTCCCATTTCAGCTGTCATATCTATTACAAGGTGTCCACCTTCTGATACTGTAGCTATATGTAAATCTGGATTTAGCACCTCTACTGTTCCGTCAGTTTCAATATCTCCCGCTGTCACTTCTCCTGCACCATTAAAATTTATTCTTAATGTTTTTTGTTCATTTTTATCTAATTTTAATCTTACATTTTTTAAATTAATTATTATTTCTGGTACATCTTCTACAACATTTGGAACCGTAGTAAATTCGTGTAAAACACCTTCAATTTTTACACTTGTTATAGCACTTCCAGGAAGTGATGATAATAGTATTCTTCTTAATGAATTTCCTATTGTAATTCCATATCCTCTCTCTAATGGTTCGCATACGAATTTTGCATAATTATTTGCATCATCTGCTTCCAAGCATTTAATATTTGGCTTTTCAAATTCTATCATTTATTAACCCCCTATTTTAAAAGTTAGAGATTAGTAGTGGTTTGATGTCAGAATTTATGAAAATTCTAAACCATCACTTTTACACTCTACTTCAATTTTTATTTTATCAAAGTTCTCTACTTCAAATTTATAATTTTATGTGCTAATTTTCTAACTTCTAGTTATTATTTAGAGTAAAGCTCTACTATTAAATGTTCTTCTACTGGAATATCAACATCTTCTCTTGATGCTAATCTAACTACTTTACCACTTAATTTTTCTGCATCTTTTTCTAACCACTCTGGAACTGGTTTTCCTGAGTTCATTTCTACGTTTAATTTAATAGCACCATTGTCTTTTTTTATTTCTCTTACAGAAATAACATCTCCTGCTTTTACTAAATATGATGGTATGTTTACTTTCTTTCCATTTACATCAAAAATGCCATGTGTTACTAACATTCTTGCTTGTGCTCTAGAACTTCCGTAACCTAATCTATATACTACATTGTCTAATCTGCTTTCTAGTATTTGTAGTAATACTTCACCTGTTTTTCCTTTTGTATTTGATGCCATATCAAAATATCTTCTGAATTGTTTTTCTCCAACTCCATAAAATGCTTTTGTTTTTTGTTTTTCTCTTAACTGAGTACCATATTCAGATAATTTTTTCTTTTTTTGTCCATTTTGACCTGGTGCATAATTTCTTCTTGAAATACTGCATTTGTCTGTATAACATCTTGAACCTTTTAAGAAAAGTTTTTGACCTTCTCTACGACAAATACGACATTGTTCGTCTTTATATCTTGCCATTTTATTTTTTCACCTTCCTTTTTTTAAACTCTACGTCTCTTTGGTGGTCTACAACCATTATGTGGTATTGGTGTAACATCTTTTATACTACTAATTTCCAATCCTGCTGATTGTAATGACCTAATTGCTGCTTCACGACCTGAACCAGGTCCTTTAACAAATACTTCTACTGATTTTAATCCATGTTCCATTGCTGCTTTAGCTGCTGTTTCTGCTGCCTCTCCAGCTGCAAATGGTGTACTTTTTCTTGAACCTTTGAACCCTAGCTCTCCTGCACTTGCCCAAGATATAACATTACCTTGAACATCACTAATTGTAACTATTGTATTATTAAAACTAGAATGAATATGAGCCATACCTTTTTCTATATTTTTTCTGTCTCTTCTTCTAGTTGTTGTTTTCTTTGCTCCAGTTTTTGTAGCCATTTTAGCCTTTACCTCCCTTTTTTGTATAAGTTTTATTATCTAACTTTTACTTTTTACCTTTACTTACAAGTTTTCTAGGACCTTTTCTTGTACGAGCATTAGTTTTTGTTCTTTGTCCTCTAACTGGAAGTCCTTTTCTATGTCTTAAACCTCTGTAACAACCTATTTCTGTTAGTCTCTTTATATTTAGAGCTACATCTCTTCTTAGGTCTCCTTCTACTTTATATCCTTCCATAGCTTTTCTTATTGCTTGTACTTGATCATCTGTTAAGTCTTTTACCCTTATATCTGGATTTACCTCTGCATTAGCTAATATTTTTTGTGAACTTGCTAATCCTATACCATAAATGTATGTTAAGCCTATTTCTATTCTTTTTTCTCTTGGTAAATCAATTCCTGCTATACGAGCCATACTCTTTAGCACCTCCTATTTTAGATGTTAGAAATTAGAAATTAGGAGCTATATTACTCCCATTTGTCCAAATTCTTATATTATTAATTTTTAATTTATGTTGTCATTATTTTTGCTTAAAGGTGAAATGCACTTATTATAAAAGAAACTCGGATTTCGGAAATATTTATTTTAAACATTTCTTCTTTTCTTATATATAAGTCTTTAAACATTTTTTGACATATATATAAACACAAATTAGATTATAGGATTTCTCCTACAGCCGCCATCTATATTTGTGTTATAATCTTTTATTACCCTTGTCTTTGTTTATGTTTTGGGTTTTCGCAAATTACTCTAATTACGCCTTTTCTTTTTATTACTTTACATTTTTCGCATATTTTCTTTACTGATGGTCTTACCTTCATTTTAACCTCATTCCTTCCTTTAGGCACAAATCAGTTTGTTTTCTTCAAACTTTTTACTCCTTGTATATTTTATTTTGCACGCCAAGTAATACGTCCTCTTGTTAAGTCATATGGCGATACTTCTACTTTTACTTTATCTCCTGGAAGAATTTTTATATAATTAATTCTTAACTTTCCAGAAATATGAGCTAATATTTGATGTCCGTTTTCTAATTCTACTTTAAATGTAGTATTAGGTAAAGTTTCTACGACCGTTCCTTCAAGCTCTATAACATCCTCTTTTGACATTTCGACCTCCGCAACATTACATAATATTTGTATTTTTTACCAATATCTATATTAGTATATAATAATTTTACAACAATGTCAATACTTCTGGTTCTTTTTCTGTAATTAAAATGGTGTTTTCGTAGTGTGCAGAATAACTTCCATCTTCTGTAACAATTGTCCAGCCATCATCTAGTTGTAAAATATCTGGCTTACCCATTATTACCATTGGCTCAACAGCTAATGTCATGCCTGGTTCTAGTCTTATTCCTCTACCACTTTTGCCATAGTTTGGAATACCTGGGTCTTCATGCATTTTTCTACCTATTCCATGTCCTTGAAATTCTCTTACAACTGAGTACCCATTTTTATTAACAAATTCTCCTATCGCATGAGAAATATCTCCTACTCTGTTTCCTTTTACAGCGTATTTTATTCCTTCAAAAAAAGCCTGTTTTGTAACACTTACCAATTTTTCTATTTCTTTTGGAACATTTCCTACAACATATGTTCTTGCCGCATCACCATTAAATCCATTTTTATAGACAACTAAATCTACGCTTACTATGTCGCCTTCTTTTATTATTGTCTTTTTAGATGGAATTCCATGTATTACTTCATCATTAATTGATGCACATATAGCTGCTGGATAATCTGGAATTCCTCTAATTCCGCAATTATATCCTTTTTGTGCCGCTATTGCTCCATTTTCCTTTATTACTTTTTCTGCAATTTGATTTAGGTCATATGTTGATATTCCTGGCTTAATGTTTTTTTCTATTTCCTTATGAACTAAAGCTGTTATTCTGCAAGCTTCTCTCATAAGTTCTATTTCACTTTTAGATTTTATTGTTACCAATTTTATTACTTCTTTCTTATTTTTTTAGATATTCTATAATTTGTTCTACTACTATTTCTGAGGCGTTATCTGCTGTTGGGTCTGGCGGACAAATTGAATATAATGTTTTTTCCTCTTTATAGTAATTTATTAAATCTTTAGAGTTATTATAATATACTTCTAATCTTTGTTTTACTGTTTCTTCGTTATCATCTGCTCTTGTTGATAATTTTGAACCACAATAGTCACAAATTCCCTCTACTTTTGATGGTTTATATTTTAAATTATATATTGCTCCACATTCCTTGTTTGAACATGTAGCTCTATTTATAATTCTTTGTATTATCACTTCATCTGGAATTTTTAGTTCTGGAACTAAGTCTATTTTCTTACCTTTTTCTTGCATAATTTTAGATAATTCTTTTGCTTGTTCTAGAGTTCTTGGAAACCCGTCTAATATAACTCCACCTTCTGTATCTGGTTGTGAAAGTCTGTCTTTTACTATTCTAATGGTTAATTCATCTGGAACTAGTAGTCCTTTTGAAATATATTCGTTTGCTTCTTTTCCTAATTCTGTTTCATTTTTTATTTGTTCTCTAAACATATCTCCTGTTGAGATATGAGGTAGATTCAATTTTTTTGCTAACATTTTTGCTGCTGTTCCTTTTCCTGTGCCAGGAGCACCTAACATAACTATATTCATATTAATTACATTCCTTTCTAAGATACAAATTTATTTAAGTTAAGGACAATTGCCAATTGAAAAAAGTAAATACTTTTTCCAATTAGTAACAGTCCTTTTCTTTTTCCTTATTATTCTAAGAATCCTTTGTAATGTCTCATTACTAAGTAAGATTCTAATTGTTGTATTGTTTCAAGTGCTACACCTACAACTATTAATATTGATGTTCCTCCAAATGTTAAATCTATATTTGGTACAAATCTTGTAAGCATTGGCAAAACAGCTATAACTGCTAGAAATAATCCTCCAAACCATAGCAATTTTGACATAACAGCCTGCAAATATTCTGTTGTTGGCTTACCAGCTCTTATTCCTGGAATAAATCCTCCATTTCTCTTAATATTGTTTGAAACCTCAACTGGATTAAATGTAACATATGTGTAGAAAAATGTAAAGCCAAGTATTAGTAATAAGTAAACAATTGCATTTGCTATAGTATATCCTACTGGTATATTTGCTGATGTTGATGTTGCTATTGAAAACTTATATATAACTGACCAAAATCCAGTTTGTTCTTGAATATTTGGAGCAAATAATTGTATTATCATTGCTGGGAATGTCATAAATGAAGATGCAAAAATTATAGGCATTACACCTGCCATAGCAAGTTTTAATGGTATATGCGTATTTTGTGCTCCTACCATCTTTCTTCCAACTACTTTTTTAGCATATTGTACTGGAATTCTTCTTTCTGCTTCTTGTACAAATACTACACCTGCAACTAATAGAATTGCTCCTATTAATATTCCTAATGTTATTAAAAATCCTTTTGTATTAAATACTCCAGTTCCAAATATTAGGTTCCATATTGTAGTAATTGTACCTGGTAGTCCAGAAACGATACCCGCAAATATAATCATTGAAATGCCATTTCCTATACCCTTACTTGTTATTTGTTCTCCTAACCACATAAGAAGTCCTGTACCAGCCATTAAAGATATTACAACTGTAAATCCTGTTAAAAATCCTTCTCCAACGAAGATTCCAGCTGATTTATAAGAAAAGTAAAGTCCTAAACCTTCTATTAGTGCTAACACTATTGTAAGTAATTTTGTATATTTGTTGATTTTATTTTTTCCTTCTTCTCCACCCTCTTTTGCAATTCTTTCTAACGCTGGTATAACTAGAGTTAATAACTGAATTACAATTGAAGCTGTGATGTATGGGCTAATAGACATTGCAAATATAGAAAATCTTGTAAAAGCTCCTCCTGATATCATATCTATTAATCCTGCCATTCCATTTGAAGCAGATTGCATATATGTTGATAATGTAAATACATCTACTCCTGGCGCTGTTATATAACTGCCTAATCTGAATATTACTAATAATATTAGAGTATATAATAATCTCTTTCTTATATCCGGTGTTTTCAGTGCATTTTTTATTGTTTTAAACAATTAAATCACCTCTACCTTTCCTCCTAAAGATTCTATCTTTTCTTGTGCACCTTTAGTGAATCTTACTGCTTTTACATTTAATTTTTTTTCTAAATTTCCTTTTGCTATTACAACTATTCCATCATTAGCTTTTCTAATTATTCCTTCAGCCACTAATGTGTCTACTGTAACATCTTGTGCTTCACTCTTGTTAAGCATTGTTAATGTTACTTCTGTGTAGTTTTTAGCATGAATGTTTGTAAATCCTCTTTTTGGTAACCTTCTATATAATGGTGTTTGACCTCCTTCAAAGCCTCTTCTTACTCCACCACCACTTCTTGCCTTTTGACCTTTATGCCCTTTTCCAGATGTTTTTCCTAATCCAGAACCGACTCCACGTCCAACTCTAGTTCTTGTTTTATTATTTGAAGCTGGTTTTAATTCATTTAGTTTCATTTAATTTCACACCTCTCTCTCTAACTTTTGAGTCTTACTTATTTATAATATCTCTGCTACTGTTTTTCCTCTTTTTTTAGCAATTTGTTCTGCTGTTTTCATACTTTTTAGTCCTTCTAATGTTGCATAAACTACGTTTCTAGGATTGTTTGTTCCTATAACTTTAGTTCTTATATCTCTATAACCTGCTAATTCTAATACTGGTCTTACGCTTCCTCCAGCTATAAGTCCTGTACCTTCTGCAGCTGGTTTTAAAAGTACGCTTGCGCTTCCAAATTTACCTATATACTCATGTGGTATTGTTGTCCCAACTACCGGAACTTCTATTAAGTTCTTTTTAGCCTCTTCTATAGCTTTTCTTATTGCATCTGGAACTTCTGAAGCTTTTCCATTTCCTACTCCAACGTGTCCGTTTTCATCTCCAACAACAACAACAGCACTAAATCTAAAAGTTCTACCACCTTTTACAACTTTTGCAACTCTATTAATTGCAACTACTTTTTCCTTTAATTCTGATGTATTTTCTCTTTCAGCTTGCACTTTAATTTCCCTCCTTTTATAATTAGAATTTTAATCCGCCTTCTCTTGCAGCATCTGCTAGCTCTTTAACTACTCCATGGTATATATATCCACCTCTGTCAAATACAACGGCCTCTATATTTTTTTCGATAGCTCTTTTTGCAATTAAAGCTCCTACTTCTTTTGCTGCTTCCTTATTTGAATGTTTTGTTTTGATTTCTTTGTCTAAAGTTGAAGCACTTGCTAAGGTTCTTCCTGCAACATCATCTATAACTTGAACAAATAGGTTGTTATTTGTTCTACAAACACATAGTCTTGGGCATTCTGCTGTTCCAGATATTTTTTTACGAACTCTTAAATGTCTTTTATCTTTTTCAGCTTTTCTATCTATTTTTTTAACCATTTTTTTCTCCTTTCCACTAATGTAACAGCATTAGTTTATAACTACCTTTTAAATAAATTTAAAAATCAATTTATTATTTATTTTATTTTTTACCAGCTTTTCCTTCTTTACGTCTAATATGTTCTTCAACATATTTAATACCTTTTCCTCTATAAACCTCTGGTGGTCTTTTTGTTCTAATTACAGCTGCTGTTTGACCAACAACTTCTTTGTCTATTCCTCTTACTATTATTTGGTTTGGAGCTGGAACATCAAAAGTAATTCCTTCTGGTGGATCTATTTCAACAGGATGTGAATATCCTAAATTCATAACCAATTTGTTTCCTTTTTTTTGTGCTCTATATCCAACACCATTTATTTCTAATTCTCTTTTATATTCGTTAACAACGCCTTCTATCATATTGCTTATTAAAGTTCTTGTTAAGCCATGTAAACTTCTATTTTCTTTTTGGTCATTGCTTCTTTCTACTTTAATAGTATTTCCTTCATGTACAATAGTCATGTTTTTATGAAGATCTCTTGTTAATGTTCCTTTTGGTCCTTTAACTTCTATATGATGTCCATCTATTTTCACTTCAACATTTTCTGGCACTGTTATAGGTTTGTTTCCTATTCTTGACATTTTCTATTCTCCTTTCCCTAATTTATAGGTATTGCTTACCATACATAAGCTAATACTTCGCCTCCAAGACCTTCTTGTCTTGCTTCCTTGTCTGTTTTTATTCCTTTTGAAGTTGAAATAAGTGCTATTCCCAAACCATTTAATACTTTTGGTAATTCTTCTTTAGAAGCATACACTCTTAATCCTGGTTTACTAATTCTTTTTAATCCATCTATAACTCTAGCACCTTTCTCATCATATTTTAGAGTTATTCTTATAATTCCTTGATTTGAATTTTCTATTTCTTCATATGCAGCTATATATCCTTCTTTAAATAAGATATCTGCTATAGATTTTTTCATATTTGATGCTGGAACATCTACTGTTTTATGTTTAGAACTATTTGCATTTCTAATTCTTGTTAGCATATCTGCTATTGGATCAGTTGTATTCAATTCATTTCCCTCCTTCTAACTTAATCTCTAACTTTATTTTACCAGCTTGATTTTTTAACTCCAGGAATTTCTCCTTTATGAGCTAATTCTCTAAAACAAACACGGCAAATTCCGAATTTTCTAATATATGAGTGTGGTCTTCCACATATTTTACATCTATTATATTCTCTTGTTGCATATTTCTGTTCTCTTTGTTGTTTAACTTTTAAAGATTTCTTAGCCATAATTTCTCCTTTCTAAATAATTCCATTATTATTCATCAACCAAAAATCAATCTTACTAGATTAATTTTTTAATGGCATTCCTAAAGCTAATAATAATTCTTTAGCTTCTTCATCTGTCTTAGCTGTTGTAACGAATATAATATCCATACCTCTTATTTTATCTATTTTATCATATTCAATCTCTGGGAAAATTAATTGCTCTTTTATTCCCATTGAATAATTTCCTCTACCATCAAATGAATTTGCTGATAATCCTCTAAAGTCCCTTACTCTTGGTAATGCTACATTAAATAGTTTATATGCAAAATCATACATTTTCCCTTTTCTTAATGTAACCTTGCAACCAATGTTTATTCCTTCTCTTATTTTGAAAGCTGCTATAGCTTTTTTAGATTTTGTTATAATTGGTTTTTGACCTGTTATTATTGACAAATCATTTATAGCATTTTCTAATGATTTAGGATTATCTTTTGTGTCTCCTAAGCCTATATTAATAACTATTTTTTCTAATTTTGGAACCTCCATTATAGATTTATAGTTAAATTTTTTCATTAATGCTGGTATAACCTCTTTTTCATATTGTTCTTTTAATATTTCCATCAGTCTATCCTCCCTTCTTCATTTTACTTTAATTTTGTTCCACATTTTTTACATACACGTACTTTTTTTCCATCTTTATCTAATTCATAACCAATTCTTGTTGGTTTATTGCATTTTGGACATACTACGTTAACTTTGCTACTATGTATAGCACACTCTATTGATAATATTCCGCTTTCTTCTCCTTGTTTTCTAGCTTTAACATGTTTTTTTCTAATATTTACACCTTTAACAACTATTTTTTCTGTTTTTGGTATAACTTCTAGAACTTCTCCTTTTTTACCTTTATCATTTCCAGATAAAACTTGAACTGTATCTCCTTTTTTTATTCTCATTTATATTTTCACCTCTTTAACTTAGATTTTGAAACTCTTATAAATTGTTCATAAATATTTTTATAATACTTCTGGAGCAAGTGAAAGAATTTTCATATAATCATTCTCTCTTAATTCTCTTGCAACAGGTCCAAATATACGAGTTCCTTTAGGAGTTTTATCATCTTTTATAATAACTGCTGCATTTTCGTCAAATCTTAAATATGAACCATCTGCTCTTCTAATTGGTTTTTTTGTTCTTACCACAACTGCTTTTACAACATCTCCTTTTTTTACAGTTCCACCTGGAGCTGCTGATTTTACAGATGCAATTATAACATCTCCAATTCCAGCATATTTTCTATATGAACCGCCTAAACATCTAATACACATAATCTCTTTAGCACCAGTGTTGTCGGCAACTTTTAATATAGTTTGTTGTTGTACCATTTAAGGCTACCTCCTTTTTCTTATTTTAGCTTTATAATTATTTCTATTTAATAACTGCCTTTTCTACGATTTCAACTACTCTCCATCTCTTGTCTTTAGATAAAGGTCTTGTTTCCATTACTTTTACTTTATCGCCTTCTTGGCATTCATTTTTTTCATCATGTGCTTTTAACTTGTATGTTTTTCTTTGAACTTTACTATAGTTTTTATGTTTTTGGTTTATTGCAACTGCAACAACTACAGTTTTGTCCATCTTGTTAGAAATAACTGTGCCAATCATAACTTTACGAAGATTTCTCTCTTCCATTATTTTACCTCCTTTTTATCTAGCACTCAGCAAAACTGACTACAAGATTTATTTGCATCTTATACTTTTTAATTATTATTTATTTTCTTCAGCTAATTTTCTTTCTGTTAATACAGTATTTATTTTTGCAATGTCTTTTCTCACTTCTTTAATTTTCATAGGATTATCTAAGCCATTTGTTGCTAAACTAAATCTTAATTTAAATAGCTCTGATTTTAATTCTCCTAATTCTTTTTCTAATTCTGGTGAAGACATTTCTCTTATTTTATTTATCTTCA